>ERZ772867.257-NODE-257-length-76769-cov-17.876216_pt1 | contig 76769 bp, 66 predicted proteins | sample MGYA00511341_ERZ772867 | MGnify/ENA primary metagenome ERZ772867 (study PRJEB29015, sample SAMEA2737707) | human gut metagenome | biome: human gut; feature: human-associated habitat; material: faeces | place: China | collected 2012 ... | reverse complement strand
GTACGGTTCTGAGGGGGGAAGAGGGCAGTAATGCCCTTGACCTACCCGATAGACCGTCGGACCTTCAGCAGAGGGACGGGCGTGCCGTAAGAAAAGGCAACGAGATAGCCAAGCTGTATGCCGACAACAAGGTGGATGTGATTATCTATGCCGTGGAGAAATCGCTCGACAGCTACAAATTCAATCTGTTGCATTGTAAGCAGACATTCATCAACCAGCTCAAAAGCGGAGCGATGGGCGCAAGGACTATCGACGAGGGTGCTATGGACGAGAAGAACGGAATGAACTTCTCCGAATATATGGCTATTCTTTCCGGCAATACTGACCTTTTGGACAAAGCCAAACTGGAGAAGAAGATTGCAGCGTTGGAAGGAGAAAGAAAATCGTTTGCCAAAGCGAGGAACGAGGCCGAGGGCAAGCTGAATGAAAAGACGACACAATTCGCCAATAATAGGGTAATCATCGAGAAGATGACGGAGGACTACAATACGCTGCTTTCCCGTGCAGAAACCGACAAGGACGGACATAAAATCAACCGCATCAGGTTGGACGGGCTGGAGAGTACGGACGAAAAGAGAATCGGTACAAGGTTGCAGGAAATAGCCAAGAACGCCACAACAGGAGGGTTATACACCCGTATCGGCGAGGTCTATGGTTTCCCGATATATGTCATCAGCGAGACTGCTTTGAAAGACGGTGTTTCCGCTATCCAAAACCGCTTTGTCGTGGAGGGACATTACAAATACAACTACAACAACGGGCAGTTGGCTATGGCTGACACGAAAGCGGCAGCGATGAACTTCCTGAACGCTCTGGAGCGCATACCCAATATAGTGGAGCAGTACAAGGCGAAAAATGAGGCTTTGGAAAAGGACTTGCCGATATTGCAGGAGGTAGCGGGCAAGACATGGAAAAAGGAGGACGAATTGAAACAACTGAAATCCGAACTTGCCGCCCTTGATCGGAAGATACAGTTGGAACTGACTCTGAAACATGAGGGAATACCTGATAACGGGCAGGAACAGGGCGGTCAAACCATGCCAAAGGCAGAGAACGTGCCGAAGCCGGACGATACAACCCATGACTACATCCCTAATCCTATTATAATAGACAGGCCGGAGATGGAACATAGGGAACTCCGTGGAGTGAAAATGTAAGTGAGTGCAGATGGTAGAATGTTAAATTCGCCATCTGCTATTTATATAAGAGCTATAAGCCATTCTTCAATCAACTTTGTAAAGTCTTCATTTGGTATATATGTTATTTTCATTAAAGCTGAATAACCTGAATCCCAGATAATTCTTACTGCGGAACACATACGTGCCGCCCATTACTTGCATAAATACATCCGTTTCTCGAACCGGAAATATTCCTCCTTATACACTTCTGAATCTTGTCCTGATTCTGGGGCTACATGGTATTTGCAGAAAAATTCCACAATGTGGAAACCGCATTTGTTCACGTAGAAGTGAATATTGCGTTTTTCGAAATAAGGTGTGACCAATTCCCACACTTCTGTTTCAGGATACATCCCTTCAATCATTTTCCATGCATGATATCCCAATCCCCGACCGTGAAACTCCGGATAAAGATAAAACAAATCCATGGAGTTGCGGTGGGTGACATCGTTTATGCGCAAAGCGACTCCTCCGGCTTTTTCGCCATTGGCGTAAATGTTGTAAACCGTTGCCTCTGGGTTGCGGAGAATCTCCATTACTTCTGCATCGGTAATAACTTCGCCATTTTCCGGTATGCCAAACTGTTCCACCACTGCTATGGATAATACGGCTTTGACATCGTTACAGAAGTTCTGTAACTCTTGCCCGGTTATGGATTGAAAAGAAATGTGCATAATTCTATTTCCGTTTTTAGTTCAACATTATCATTCGATAAGCAAAGTTAATGCTAAGTATGAGTAAATCATATGCAATATCCGGTAAAACGATAAAAAACAAGTCTAAAATGTCTTATTCCCAAACTGAAACGGAATACATACAGACGTTTCAGCCCTGCTTTTTGACGCTTTAAGCCTGATTTAGAAGTTTTCATGCCGCCGGCATTTGGTGGAAATGGCAAAAGACGTTTATTTTGTAACCAAAAAAATGAGCAAAACGCGATACGACCATATACGCAACCGGTTGCCATTGGTGGGAGTGGTATTTATCCTTACGTATCTCTTGTTCCTGCTGATAGACAAGAGTTACGCAGCATGGCTTCTTCAAAGCGATACTACGTTGGCAGATTATGTGATGGATGCGACTTGTACTTTGTTGGCCAGTTTCATATTGGTAGAATTGTCTGTTTTCTATAGCAGTTGGTCGTTCCGGCATTTGCCTTTTACACTGGCATCTTACAAAAAATTGATAGCCAATTCTTTCCTGTTGCTTTTGTTTAATAATCTGACGGCTTGGCTTTTCACTTCACTTGGGGTATGGCTTGGCGATGAAAATTCGTTTTTTCCTCAAGGACTTTACATCACCAGTGTCATCGCTACGTTTGTTTCTTTCCTTTATACAAACGCACGCTATCTGGAATCGTTTATCCTTGTGGAGAAACAGAAAAAAGAACTGGAGATAAATCTGCTCAGAGAAAAGGAACATGCGGCGCAAATGCAGTTTGAAGTATTGAAAGCTCAAATCAATCCGCATTTCATGTTCAATAACTTCAATGTGCTTTCCGAATTGATTATGGAAGATCCGCTTCTGGCAGACAAGTTTCTGGAGAACCTTTCCAATGTCTATCGCTATGTCATTCAAAACCTGAAACATGACATCGTGGACTTGCGGGACGAAATCAAGCTCCTTTATTCTTATATTTACCTGATAAAAATACGTTACGAGGATGCTATACATATTGATATAGATGAAACGCTGGAACAGACGGACGGGCAGATTCCGCCTATGTCTTTGCAACTGTTGGTAGAGAATGCCATCAAGCACAACCAATTCTCTGCCGACCATCCCTTGTCCATACATATTTTCCATGAAGAGCGCTACATTGTGGTGGAGAACGAGTTGCGGCCTTTGGCCTCAGAATTGGCATCAACCAGCATCGGGCATCACAACCTGACGGAGCGTTATTTCCTCCTGTGCAGGGCAACGCCGGTCATAGAGAAACGTGAAGATACTTATATCGTCAAACTCCCTATCATACACGACATACATCATGAACATATTGATTATAGAAGATGAGAAAAGAAACTACAATCGTCTGAAACGCTTGTTGGAGGAAATAGACGCGGCTTTCCACATAGAAGGACCGTTGGCCAGCATTACCGAGTCTGTGGAGTGGTTGCAGACCCATCCCGCACCAGACTTGATATTGGCAGACATCCGCCTGTCCGACGGATTGAGTTTTGATGCTTTGCGGCAAACGGCTGTGTCTTCCCCCGTCATTTTCACCACGGCCTATGACGAATACGCTATACAGGCTTTCAAATTCAACAGTTTCGATTACCTGCTGAAACCCGTCAAAGGCGACGAACTGGCTTCTGCCATTGATAAAGTACGCCGCCAATACCTGACTGCGACCGGAGGAGAAGAGTTACGCCAACTGCTGGAATATATGCGACGGAACAATTACCGCTACCGGGAACGCTTCTTGCTGCCATACCGTGACGGTTATGTTTCGGTACAGGTAAAGGACATCAGCCACATTGCATTAGTCGAGCACAACACACAGCTGTATATGAACAACGGCACAGTGGAAACAGTGCGGTATTCATTGGACGAACTGGAAAAGCAGCTTAACCCCGATGAGTTTTTCCGCGCCAACCGACAGTTCCTCATCCGCATAGACAGTATATTGAGCGTAAACAACTGGTTTAACTCCAAGTTGAAGGTACACCTAAAAAAATATCCCGATGCGGAAATCATTGTAAGTCGCGAACGGGCAGCGGCACTGAAGGAGTGGCTGGACAGGTGAGAGCAAGCGGAATAAATAATCATTCCGTAGCCTCTCTTCGTTCCCGGTAATCTTTGTATTGCTCCTTGCTGAGGATGCGTTTCAATGCATCTTCGTATTCCTTACAGGCGGCTTCATATCTTGCTCTTTCCTCATCAGACATCCAGTCCTCATAACAGCACCCACCGTCATAATGGCGGCTGTCGTAATAGTCGGAACAGCACCCGTGGCGATGCCATTTTCTGCCGTATCTGCCTCTATGCCGGTACGTTTCGTGATGATAAGGGTAGTCGCCGCATTCAAGCAGCCAGACTTCATTGGCTTTTTGTAATTCCCTTTCTTGTTCATCTGTCAGCCCGTATTCGTAGGCCATACGGGATGCCATACGTTCCGCCCGCGCTTTTACCCATTTTTCCTGATGGGCAAAGCAGTTCTCCTGCGCCGTCAATGTTCCGGTTCCGAACAACAGGAAGGTTAAGATCAAAATCATTATAATTCTCATAATGCTTATGGTTAAAATGTGATTATCATCGAGTAAAGTTAGCCAGAAGAGATTTCAAGCGCAATATCGGAATGCGTGAACCGGTAAAAACGCTGTGCGGAATGCAGTTTCGAAAGGATGAAGCGTGCCAAACAGAGATGCCTGTTCTCGCAAGACACATCGGGCTACAGCTTAAACGCACCTTTTCACACTTCAAGAGCATTTTTTACCATTTCATGCGTCCCGACCTTGTAAAAAGGGATTTTCGACCTTTTCTTTGCGAGAAAAAGACAACAAATATGGTAAATAAAATAGTAACAAATGCAATGAACAAGAAGATGATGTGCGTTTTCTCCGCTTTATGCATGATGTTTCTCTCCTCCTGCAAGGACGAAAAGACATCTGAAACGCATACCGCCTGTGAAGTAATGACGGTTGCCACGGGTTCAGTTGAAATCAAGGAATCTTATTCCGCCTCTATACAAGGAAGGCAGGACATTGACATCTATCCGCAAGTATCGGGACGGATTGTGAAACTTTGTATTACCGAGGGTCAACAGGTACACAAAGGGCAACTGTTGTTCATCATCGATCAAGTGCCCTATCAGGCGGCATGGCAAAAGGCGAAAGCGGATGTACGTGCCGCAGAAGCGCAGGCGAAGACCGCCCGACTGGAATGGGAAAGCAAGAAACAGTTGTTTTCCAAGCAGGTGGTATCGGAGTACGACCTTACCACCGCTCAAAATGCGTTGGACATGGCGGAAGCCACTTTGGAACAGATGAAGGCACTGGAACTGAATGCCCGCAATAATTTGTCATACACCGAAGTAAGGAGTCCGGCAGACGGTGTTACAGGCACGTTGCCTTACCGCGAAGGAACACTGGTAAGTTCTTCCATGAGTACACCGTTGACAACCATTTCCGACAATTCTGAAATGTATGTCTATTTCTCCATGACGGAGAACAGCCTGCGTGCCCTGTTCCGGCAATATGGTTCGTCCGATGGGATTATCCGGCAAATGCCGCCACTTTCCCTTATGCTGAACGACGGCACACTATATACATGCCATGGACGCATCGAAAGCATAAGTGGTGTCATCAACCGGCAGACCGGTACGGTGTCTGTCCGCAGTGCCTTTCCGAATCCCGACCGTCTGTTGTTAAGCGGAGGTATTGGCAACATCATCCTTCCGCATAAGGAAGCCCAAGCCATTGTTATTCCACAAACCGCCACCACCGAATTGCAGGACAAGATACTTGCCTATAAGGTAGCGACAGATGCCCATTCAGGCAAAGCCACGGTCACATCCGTGGAATTGACTGTGGAGAAACTCAACGATGGCAAGACATATATCGTGCGTTCCGGACTCAACGCAGGAGATGTGATTGTGACCGAAGGCGCAGGATTGCTGCGGGACGGTATGCAGATAAAAGTAAAAAACAGTAAAACAGGAAAGGAGAACTAATCGTATGAATCTCAGATATTTCATAGACCGCCCGGTGCTTTCCATCGTCATTTCTGTCGTTATTGTGCTGATGGGGGTTATTTCATTATTCAGCCTTCCCGTAGAGCAATATCCCGATATCGCGCCGCCTACCATCAATGTGTTTACCAGCTATCCGGGTGCCAATGCCGAAACGGTACAGAAGGCGGTCGTCGTTCCGTTGGAAGAATCCATCAATGGAGTGGAAGACATGACCTATATCACTTCTACCGCTTCCAATAGCGGCGATGCCACCCTGAATATTTATTTCAAGCAAGGAAGTAATCCTGACATGGCAGCAGTGAATGTGCAGAACCGTGTGTCCACCGCCTTGAGTCTGTTACCTGCCGAGGTGACCAAAATCGGGGTCACAACGATGAAGCAACAGAACGCTGAACTGAAAACCTTTGCCCTTTATTCCGCAGATGGCAAATATGACCTTCAGTTCTTGAACAACTATATGAAAATTAATGTAGAGCCGCGAATCAAACGTATCGGAGGTGTGGGAAACATGATGCTTTTCGGTTCCAATTACAGTATGCGCATCTGGCTGAAACCCGATAAGATGGCACAATACAAGCTCATTCCGTCGGATGTTACCGCTGTATTGGAGAAGCAGAACATTGAAGCGGCTACCGGGGCGTTTGGAGAAAACCATGACAATGCTTTCCAATATACGATGAAATACCGCGGTCGTCATTCCACTCCCGAAGAATTCGGCGAACTGGTTATCCGCTCCTTGCCCGGCGGTGAGGTGCTCCGCCTGAAGGAAGTTGCGGACATCCAACTGGGAGATGAGGCTTACAATTATACGACCGAAATGAACGGAAAGCCTGCCGCCATGGCGTTGATTTACCAGAAGGCCGGATCCAATGCATCGGAAACCATCAACGAGATTGACAAGGTGCTCGAAGAGGTAAGCAAGGATTTGCCCGAAGGACTGGAGTTTGTTACATTGAATGATACAAACCTTTTTCTCAAAGCCTCCATCAAGGTCGTGCTCCATACGTTGCTCGAAGCCATTCTGCTGGTAGTATTGGTCGTGTACGTATTCTTGCAAGACATCCGTTCCACCTTCATACCTGCCATCAGCATTCTGGTGTCCATCGTCGGCACATTTGCCTTTATGTCGGTGGCTGGTTTCTCCATCAACCTGTTGACATTGTTTGCCTTGGTGCTTGCTATCGGTACAGTGGTAGATGATGCCATTATTGTGGTCGAAGCCGTGCAGGCCCGTTTTGATGTGGGCTATCGCTCTCCCTACATGGCTGCCAACGATGCCATGAAAGGCGTATCGTCGGCCATCCTTACTTCTACGTTGATTTTCATGGCGGTATTTATTCCCGTTTCCATGATGGGCGGCACGTCCGGCGAGTTCTACAAGCAGTTCGGCATCACTATGGCTGTGGCTGTAGGTATTTCAGCCATCAACGCATTCACGCTTTCTCCCGCACTTTGCGCCCTGATGCTTCGTCCTTACAAAGATGAACAAGGGCATGCAAAGGACAATTTTGCCGCACGCTTCCGCAAGGCATTCAATGCGGCCTTCGATGTACTTTCCGCACGCTACATGCGCTTGGTGTTGTTTTTCATCAGACGCAAATGGCTGATGTGGGGAACAATGGGGATAGCGATGCTGCTGCTTGTCTTTCTGATGCAGACCACCAAGAAAGGACTGATTCCTGACGAAGATACCGGTTCGGTCATGATCAGCATGGATACCAAACCGGGCACTTCCTTGCAGGAGAACCGGCGGGTAATGCAGGAGGTAAACAGGTATGTGGATAAAATACCGGGCATTGCATACAATGCCAATGTGACGGGATATTCATTCAACGGTTCCGGTCCGTCAATGGGCATGTTCTTCCTTTCGCTGAAGCATTGGGATGAACGGAAAGGAGAAGAACAGTCATCCCGCGCCATCATTGACAGCATCTATACCTTTGCCCCGCAAGTGCCCGATGCCTCACTGTTTGCCATGGCTCCGCCCATGATTCCGGGCTACGGCATGGGCAGCGGTTTTGAACTTTATCTGCAAGACAAGCAGAGCGGTGATTTGAATCAGTTCAAGCAAGTAGCTGACAATTTTGTTGATGCCCTTAGCAAACGTCCTGAGATTGAAATGGCTTACTCTTCATTTGCTACCAATTATCCGCAATATTGGGTGGATATTGACGCAGCCCATTGCGAGCAAGCAGGTATCAGCACCAATGAAATCCTGCAAACGCTTTCCGACTACTACGGCGGAAGTTATGTTTCCAATTTCAACCGCTTCTCCAAATTGTACAGGGTGCAGATACAGGCCAGTCCCGAATACCGGGTCACGCCTGAATCGCTGAACCACATCTATGTCCGTGTGGGGGATGAAATGACTCCATTGGCCCAGTTTGTCCGCCTGACCAAGACATACGGCCCCCAGGATGTTTCGCGTTTCAACCTGTATAACTCCATTCCGGTCAGCGGTACGCCTGCCAAAGGCTATAGTTCGGGAGATGCGTTGAAAGCCATTCAGGAAACAGCCGAACAAGTATTGCCTGCCAATTATGGATATGAGTTTGGTGGCATTTCCCGTGAGGAAAGCCAGACAACCAACAACGTGGTAATTATCTTTGCTCTCTGCTTAGTACTGATTTACCTGATATTATGTGCACTGTATGAGAGTTTCCTCATCCCGTTCTCTGTCATACTTGCCGTGCCGTGCGGATTGCTGGGCAGCTTCCTGTTTGCGCAGCTGTTCGGATTGGAGAACAATATCTACATGCAGACGGGGCTTATCATGCTCATCGGGTTGTTGGCAAAAACGGCCATCCTCCAGACTGAATATGCCGTGAAGCGGCGGCAGGCAGGGATGAGCCTCGTACAAGCGGCTTACTTTGCAGCCAAAGACCGTCTGCGCCCCATCCTGATGACGGTATTGGCCATGATATTCGGCCTCCTTCCGCTGATGGCGGCTCACGGTGTCGGTGCCAATGGTTGCCGTTCGCTCGCATCCGGTGTTGTAGGTGGCATGTTGACGGGAACAGTAGCTTTACTTTTATTCGTCCCCGTGCTCTTCATCGTGTTCCAATACTGGCAAGAGAAAATAAAACCGGTACAGACCTCGAAGAAAGATGCGGATTGGGCGATACAAAGAGAATTGGAAAACCTTGAAGATAGAAAATAAAATGAAATCATTCATTTCGATATTATGTATAGGAGCAGTTTGCCTGATGGCAGGCTGTTCCATCTATAAGCCGTACATACGGCCCGAAATAAAAACTGATGTGGACAGTTTGTACCGGGATGTGGATAATCCGGACACGGTTTCCATAGCGACCCTGTCTTGGGACAAGCTATTCACCGACCCTTGCCTGCAAAAACTGATTGTGGAAGGGCTGGCACAAAATACAGACCTGCGCATCGCCCGTACAAAGGTAGAAGCTGCAGAGGCCGTACTGATGAATGCCCGGCTTTCCTATCTCCCGTCCGTATCTTTGACTCCGGAAGGCAGTATAAGCCATACAGAAGGGCAATCAGCATTGAAAACATACAATCTGGCAGCTTCTGCAAGCTGGGAAATCGACCTGTTCGGTAAAGTTACCAATGCCAAACGGGGAGCACGCGCCGCCCTTGAAGGCAGCCGTGCATACGAACAGGCCGTCCGTACCGGACTGATAGCCACGATTGCGGGCAGCTATTATACATTGCTGATGCTTGACAGGCAACTGGACATCAGCCAGCAGACTTTGGACAGTTGGGAAGAAATGGAACGGACGCTCGTTGCCTTGAAACAGTCCGGAAAGGCGAATGATGCGGCAGTGCTTCAGACACGGGCAAACCGTATGGCATTACAGGCATCCACCATATCCATCTTAAAGAATATACGCGAAACTGAAAACAGCTTGTCCGCATTGCTGGCCATGCCGTCAGGTGTCATAGAACGCAGGACATTGAATGGTCAGCATTTCCCAGACACCCTTTCAGTCGGTCTTCCCGTACAACTGCTTGCCAACCGTCCCGATGTACGACAGGCGGAATGGAATCTGGCACAAGCCTATTATGCTACCAACACCGCCCGTGCGGCATTTTATCCGAGCATTACACTTTCAGGCGCTGCCGGATGGACCAACAATGCAGGCGGACTGATATCCAATCCCGGCAGTTGGCTGTTCAACGCTGTAAGTTCATTGGTGCAGCCCTTGTTCAATAGAGGAACGAATGTGGCCAACCTTCGTCAGGCAAGAGCCCGTCAGGAAGAAGCCCTGCTTTTGTTCCGGCAGTCCCTTCTGGATGCAGGCAAAGAAGTGAACAATGCCCTTAGCCGTTGGCAGACCGCGAGCATCCGCCTCAAATATGATTATGCTCAAATATCTGCCTTGCAGGAAGCAGTGCGAAAGACCGAACTATTGATGCGCCATTCTTCCGTCAATTACCTTGAAGTGCTGACCGCCCGTCAAGCCCTCTTGGAAGCCGAACTTACACAAGCACAAGATATGTTTGAGAAAATGCAGGGAGTCATCGACCTTTATCATGCCGTAGGCGGGGGCGGAAGGTGAAATTCAGGATAATCGGTGACAAAATAAAATGAAAAATGGTAAAAAGAATTGCTGATTTTCATAATGGCGAGGAACAATGAACGTTGAAGGAAAGCTGCGGGCGAAGATTACACTCGGATATATCGTGATACTTATTGTCGGAATAAGTATGGCTATACTTTTGTTACATGAACGTAAACGAATGCAACAGATAGAAACTGAAACCGAAGATATCCGTCATGCACGTCTCGACATCAACGCTGTCCATCATCGCATTGCAACACTTGCCATATTGGGAGAGAGCGTCATCGGATGGAAGAAAACCGACAGTACCCGTTACCGGATCCTCCGCCTGCGCACCGACAGCCTGCTGCAAGCCCTGAAGCCCCATTGTCGGGACTATGTACGCCCAACGCAGATAGACATGCTCCGCTCCCTCCTGGCGGACAAGGAAACCCACCTGCGGCACATCATGGAGGCGATGGAGCGGCAGAACGAAGCGGACAGCCTACTGGTAAACCACCTGCCCGAAGTGGCCCGGCGGGCGACACGTGTCCGTACCATAAAACAAAAGAAAAGCGGGCTGGCCGGTTTCTTCGGCGGCAAGAAGACCGTACAAATAATTCCATCCGCCAAAGAACTGCACCAGTTCAGCGACAGCCTGACTGCCCTGCAACGGAAACAGGCGGCGGAGATGGATGCATATACGGACAGCCTGCGCACACGCAATAGGACATTAAATGCCCAATTGGACAGGCTGATAACTGAGCTTGACAGGCAGGCGCAGGAGGCTTTCACGCAGAAAGAACGGAAGATAGCGGAGGCGCAAACTGTGTCCGTCAGACTGTTCACCGCCACCATATCCGCCGCCATCATCCTGCTGTTCCTGTCCTATCTCACCATCCATAGGGAACTGAAACGCAACGCGGACGAAAAGAAAAAGCGTGAAAAGCTCATCGGCGAATTGCAGGAGAGCAACGAGGCAAACGAAAAGCTGATCAAGCTGCGGCGCAACCTCATACAGAATGTCACCCACGAACTGCGCACCCCTCTGACCGTCATCAGCGGCAACGCCGAACTCCTGCTGAACGACACGGAGGCGGACAGCCAGTTGCGCCACGCACAGACCATCCACGATGCCGCCGGGCGCATGGCCGGGATGATAAACAACCTGCTTGTGTATTTCCGGTTGGACAGCGGCAAGGAAACACCAAGTGTCAAGCCTTTCAAGTTGCGCTCCATCGCTGGGACATTGGAAACGGAATTTGCACCATTGGCGAAGAATAAAGGACTCAATTTCAAGATAGAAAGTGAAACGGACGAGATTGTGAGCGGCGACCGGAACCGCATTATCAGCATTGGCGGCAACTTACTCTCCAATGCCATCAAATTCACAAAAAACGGCATCGTCACATTAAGCACCAATTATAAGAACGATGTATTTACGCTATCGGTGTCGGACACGGGAACGGGGATGACAAAGGAACAGCAGGTACGGATATTCACCCCGTTTGAACGGCTGGGCAACGCCGTGACGGAGGACGGCTTCGGGCTGGGGCTTGCCATCGTAGCCGATACGGTGAAGCTGCTGAAAGGAAGCATCGCAGTGGAAAGTGAACCGGGCAAAGGAAGCCGTTTTACAGTAAGCCTGCCACTGCCCAAAGCGGAGGAAACAATGGCTACCGAAAAGGCAAACGCCGGACATTCCACGCTCTCCGGCTGCTCCGTGCTGGCGATAGACAACAACGGGATGCTGCTGGACATGATAAAGGATATGTACAAACAAAGCGGCGTGGAGTGCGACACCTGTCAGAGTGTGGACGAACTGACAGACCTGATGCGCACGAAGGACTACGACCTGCTGATAACCGACCTGAAGATGCCGGAGGTGAACGGCTACGAGTTATTGGAGCTATTGCGCACGTCGGAAATAGGCAACTCACAAACCATCCCCGTTGTTGCCGCCACCGCCGCAGGCTATGTGGAGGAAGAAGAACTAATAAAGAAAGGTTTTGCCGCCGTGTTATACAAGCCCTACTCCATAGACGAACTGTTAGCTGTCACGGAAAGTTGCATCAAGCCAAATGGTGTAAACAATATAGACCTCTCGCCACTGCTTACTTTCGGCGACAAGCGGCGCACGTTGGAAAAGCTGGTGACCACAACACTATCTGACATGGACGAAGTAGGCAAGGCGGCGGAAGTGGGGGACATGGAAGCGTTGGACGGCTGGGTACATCACCTGAGAAGTTCGTGGATGCTGATAAAGGCGGAACAGCCGTTGGTGGTATTGTATGATGCCATCCACAAGGAGAAAATATCTGATGACGAATTAGAGGTAGCTATTGGTGCTGTATTGGCACAAGGCAAACTGATTGTTGATTTGGCAGGGAAGGAGGCTGAACGATGGGACGGGTAATCGTAATAGAGGACAACATAATCTATTCCGATTTTGTGTGCCGCTTGCTGGAAAGCAAGGGATATCCAAGCGTCAGCACTTCCACCTGCAACAGCGCACGGAAGCTGTTTGCCAAGATGCAGGAGGACGACATCGTGCTTGCCGACCTGCGCCTGCCCGACGGTAACGGCATCGCTCTGCTCGAAGAACTGAGAAAGCAAGGCAGGAACAATCCCTACGTCGTCATGACCGACTATGACGAAGTGCCCACCGCCGTCCGGTCGATGAAGTCAGGGGCGGAGGACTATATCCCGAAAAAGCTTTTGGAAGACAGCCTGTTCCCACTCCTGAAAACCTTACGGAAGAGGATGGAACGGCACGAAGCACCGATTTATGAGCGGCAAAGCGCGGCTTTCCGTGAGATAGACCACAAGATAAGGCTGATTGCACCTACTAACATGAGTGTCCTGATATTGGGAGAGAGCGGCACGGGCAAGGAACACATCGCCGAGAAGATACACGCAAGGAGCAAACGGGCAGGCAAGCCTTTTGTGGCAGTAGATTGCGGTTTGTTGTCAAAGGAACTTGCCGCGTCCACCCTGTTCGGACACGAGAAAGGAGCGTTCACGGGAGCCGAAAACAAGAAGCAAGGCTTTTGGGAGGAAGCCGCCGGAGGCACATTGTTCCTCGACGAGATAGGCAACCTACCATTGGATGTGCAGCAGATGCTGCTCCGGGCGTTGGAAGCCAAGCGGTACAGGCCCACGGGTGGAAATAAAGACAAGAAAGCAGATGTCCGTATCATCGCCGCCACCAACGAGGACTTGCCGACCGCCATAGCTGAAAAGCGTTTCCGGGCAGACCTCTATCAAAGACTAAAAGAATACACCCTGCGCATACCTCCGCTCTGTGATTGCCGCGAGGACATCCTGCCATTGGCTGATTTCTTCCTGAAACTCGCCAACGAGGAATTTGAAAAGCAGGTGAAAGGCTTTGACGCGGAAGCAAGAAAACAGTTGCTCGCTTATACATGGAGCGGCAACGTGAGGGAACTGAAACGGGTCGTGCGCATGTCGGTGCTGCATACCGGAGGCGATACGGTCACGGCGGATACGTTGGAACTTGACGAAACGCCATTGGCAACTGATGCTTCACTTGCGCTGAACGACATGGAAAAGAAACAAATCGTCCATGCGCTGGAACAGGCAAAAGGCAACCGTAAGTTGGCTGCGGCATTGCTCGGCATAGGGCGTACCACGCTGTACAACAAGATGAAAGCATACGGGATAGAATAGAAAACAGTGAAAAGATGAAAGGAATTACAGGAAAAAGGCTACCTTTCGATAAGGTAAGCGGCGTTTCGGCATAAAAAACAATTGATTTGTTTTGTTCTGCCCTCAACTTGCATTACCTTTGTAGCAACATTTGAGAAAAGTCGGGTGCGGGAAGTAAAAAATTCCGTCCGATGAAGATATAGTATAGAATAAGACCGCAAGGCGCATCTGGTGAGAATCTGGAAAATTTGAACGACAGGATACGATTGCGTGATGCTTATGCTATGCTTCGGCATAGCGTGCATTTACGTGATTCCTGTCCGGCTTTCCAGAGCCATCACCAGAAGTAGCGTGGATTGCACGCTATTTTTGTTGGCTTCGGTCATAACCGTTAAAAAAGAGACCGAATGGGAAAAGTCATATTATTTGCCGTCCTCACGATGGACGGATGCCTCGCGGACAGTTCAGGGGAAGCACAGAAATGGATTGCCAAGACCGACACGCCGGACAGGTTCGGCATTGCCGGAATGAAGGAAACATCCCGTCCGCTCTCCGAATACACCTCCCTCACAATGCTGGTGCTTGACAAGTCCGACACCACCTATTTCATAGAAGCCAACACCACCACCGCAAGCATCATCAACGGCATGGCACGGATGCATCTGCTGGATGAAATCATCCTCTGCACGATACCCGTCATCGCCGGGAACGGATGCCGATTGTTCCAAGGGCATCTGCCCGAAAGCGAATGGACACGGGACGAAATAAAGACATATAAGAACGGTGCAATAAAAGCCGTGTATCGAAAGAACGACGGTGCGACTGTTCAGAAAGTGAACACTTCAAAGCTCAAAAGGCTGTTCAGGAAATGAACACGTGTTCATTTCCTGAACACATCCGAAAGACTGAATTTGGGTATTCTAAATTATTTTTATCAAACATATCACTGTTTATCAGTTTGTTGCAAAACAGACTGATAAAAAATCTCTCCGTTGGACTGCCGTTTGCCCGATAGTTTTATGTGCGCACACTTCAACCCAAGTGTAACAACATAAAACTGATAGCAAATGGAACATCTCATATTGACGGAAACGGAGTTCTTCCGTCTGATAGACAACTTCGACAGCCGCAGCGGACTAAATGCGGCATACAATGAGTTCACTATGGCGGTCGTGTCGCTCTGCACGGGAGCCGCAAGCCCCTGCCATCCGCTGCCTGCATTGAGCTATGCGGAAACGGAACTGCAATACCACAAAGCCCTGCAAGGCACGGACACCGACCACGGCGTATATGTGCGCAAAGCCCTCGCCTTTGTGCGCAAGATGCTGAAACATATTTCCATGCCAAACTACCAAGTGCCGCCACTATCCTCCATCCCCTCCCAAGACGAAAAGAAAAATGACATACCTGCCGATGCCCCGCCCCTGCGGTGGACGGGCAAGGCTTCCGACCTCGTGGAACTTATCTACGGCATCAGCGAGATGGGCTGTATAAACGGCGGTGAAGCATCGCTGAAAGAGATAGCTTCCTACTGCTACAAGGTGTTCGGCGTGCAGGCTAAAGGCTGTTACAGCATTTACAACGACATCAAGATGCGCAAGAGCGAGAGCCGCACCTACTTCCTTGACCGCGCGGCGGAGAAGGTGAACAGGCGGATGTTGCTGGACGAGGAACGGGAGCGGATGAGAAGATAGACGTTATTGTCCATTTATATAAGAACAGTAAGGGCAAGGGGGCGCGTGAGTGTCTCCTCGCCTGTTTTTTATATGTTTCCATGAAGAAAAGGCACATTCTTGCCTGTTTTCTACATGAAAAAGATTACTTTTGTAACAATTATCGCCCTTAGATGGAGAAAGCTAAAGCTCGCCACCTTAAAAGGTGGCTTGATTTTATAACGCATATAGAATGGAAACATATAAGAAACCGCCTTTGAGCTATACGGAACAAGTTACCCTGTTGCAATCAAGGGGCATGTCTGTTCCGGACATACCACGGGCGGAAAGACTGCTCGCCAACATCAGCTATTATCGGCTCAGTGCCTATATGCTGCCCTATAAGAAAAAGGAGGGCGGCACAATCATTGACAACTTCAAGGAAGGCACGACATGGGATATGGTGTATGACCTGTACGTGTTTGACCGGAAATTGCGCCTGCTCGTATTCGATGCCATTGAACGGTTGGAAATTGCCATGCGGACACAAATCATTTACCAGTTGAGCCACAAATACGGTTCCCATTGGCAAGACAATCCTTCCATATTCAAAGCTCCGGAACGGCGTGTGCTGCGCGACGGCTCAATCGTGACATTCGATGTGTATGCCGAAATCCAGAAACATATCAGCGACCAATTGCACAGCAACCGGGCTGAGGTGTTTATCCAGCACTACCGGAACAAATATGACAATCCGGTCAATCCTCCTTCGTGGATGAGCGTGGAAATCATGTATTTCAACCATCTGTCCCGTATCTGTACGGGATTGAAGAACAGAGCGGACATCAACGGCATAGCGGATTATTTCGGATTGCCTCCAAAGATCTTCTGCTCATGGCTGCATACCATGAACTACGTGCGTAACCTGTGCGCCCACCATGCAAGGCTTTGGAACAGGGAAATGAGCATCGTGCCTGAAAAACTGCATTTTTCCAAAAAATTGATATGGATAAGCAATCCGGATACGGTACAGCGTGGCAAGGCATATTATTTTTTCTGTATGTTGGGGTATCTCTTACAAACAGCCAATCCTACTTCCTCGTTCAAAGACAGGCTAAAAGCGTTGGTCAATGAATACAAAAGCGTAGCTCCACTTTCCGCAATGGGCTTTGCCGAGGGTTGGGAAAACGAAAAAATCTGGAAATAATCATATTTCCGACTTCATACGCTTGCCGTTCAAGAAAAAATGCCTACCTTTGCATCACAAGATTAACAAGGCAGTTATAAACTAAAAGATAATGAGCCTCCCAGGCGAGCCGCAAGGCAGCATACTTGGGGGGCGTTCTTCATTTATGGCGGCAATTTTACATGGCGATGGCGAAAAAGAAGAAACGGAAACAGGGTACAATGTCAGACTTGCCGATAATCATTGATTACGGCGGCGACTTGGTGTCTGTCTATGACCCGGTGTCCGTCATGCCATACAGCGAACCTCCCATTACGGAAAGGACACGTTACAAGAAACTGAACGCGGAACAAAAGGCGGCTTTCAAGTCAATGTTTGTGTCTGCCGTTACCGCCTATTGGGATGAGAACCGGCTGATACCTTTCGGGGAGGATATGGCAGACATCCGAAAATGGATGTTGGAAGCCTTTGCCGAAGAATATGGTATCTTGCTGAAGGAGGATGGCGAGTTGAAAAACTATCTGATGACCCTTGCCATTTCCACCCTAAACAAGTTGCTCAAAGCAGAAAAGAAGATACAAGAAAAGGAAAATCCGTAACCCGGTCTGAACCGAGCTACGGATTTTCTCTTTTCGCCTGCGGTGTCCTACTTGTTCTGCAACAGGTGTTGCAGTTCCGGGTCGGACTGGATGCGCTGCAACTCGTCGGCGACAATCTGCCGCACCTCGGCACGGATGCGGTTGTAGTTCTCCTGAATCATCTCCTTCATGCGGTCGTTGCCGTCGGCATCGGTGAAGTCCGTGATGACGGGGATGGGCTTGTAAGCCTGTTCCTCGCGTTTCACCTTCTCGGCATCCACCACTATCTCGCAATGAAAAATCTTCTGTTCGATGCGCTCATTGAAGTTGTCTGCCACCGCACCGACAAACATACCCTGCGTGAGCGTGGAAATCTTGCTCGCCGGGATAAGGCTCTCCATCTGCGTGTTGATGGAGGTGGACTTGTCCTCGCGGTTGATGGTGATGCTCTGCCGCTTCTGCAAGATTTTGCCGAAACGCTCCGAAAGGGTCTTGGCGGTCTCGCCCACCACCTGACCGGAGAAGATGTTGCCCACCGTGTTCATCACTACGGCGGCTTCCTTGTCGCCGTAGTCGCGCTTCAACTGTGAAAAGTCCTGAAAGCCGAGGCAGACCGCCACCTTGTTGCTTCGGGCGGTGGCGATAAGGTTGTCCAGCCCCTTGAAGTAAATGGTGGGCAGCTCGTCAATAATCACCGCCGACTTCAGCTTGCCCTTCTTGTTGATGAGCTTCACGATGCGCGAATTGTACAAACCCAATGCCGCGCCGTAGATGTTCTGGCGGTCGGGGTTGTTGCCGACACAGAGTATCTTCGGCTCGTCGGGATTGTTGATGTCGAGGGTAAACTCGCTGTCGGACATGACCCAATAGAGCTGCGGGGAAATCATACGGGACAGCGGTATCTTCGCCGACGCTATCTGTCCGGCAAGCTGTTCCATCGCGCCGCCCTGCCATGCGTCCATGAACGGGGAAAGGTAGTTCTCCAGTTCGGGATAGCTGGTGAGAATAGGAAACACGTCCTCGTAACGGCGGTTCAAGAGTTCGATGGCATGGGGAAAGGTGCAATACTTGCCGTCCTTATAGATGCGGAGGAACCAAATCACAGCGGCAAACAAGATAATCGGTGATTCCACAAAGAAATCACCCTGCTTTTGCACCCAAGTTTTGTTCAAATTGAGCATTATCGTGTAAGCACTCTCGTAGGCATCGGTAATGTCCTCCATGAAATCGGGGTGTATGGGATTGCAGCGGTGCGAGCGGCGCGGGTCGTCGAAGTTTATCACGTAGAACTTCGGTTTGACCTTATATCCTTCCGGGTGGTTCATCAGGTGGTTGTAGGCAATGGTCGATAAGTCAGGATATTTGAAATCGTAACAATAAAGACTAAAGCCCTTTTCAATCTGTTGTTTTATAAAGCTGTTTACCACGGCATACGACTTGCCACTGCCCGGCGTGCCCAGCACGATGGACGCACGGAACGGGTTTACCACGTTGATGTACCCGTCGTTCCACTTCTTCCTGTAATAGAAGCGCGTGGGCAGGTTCACCGAATACTCGTTCTCGATGAGCCGCGTTTCCTGCATGAAGCTCTCGTTCTCCACGTTGAACACGTCTTCCATGAGGTTGGTGCGCAGAAGGCGGCTCATCCATGTGCCGGACATCAGCAGGCAGACATAGCCCGCCGCTACGGTGGCGGTGTACAATGCCGCATTTGCCTCTACGGGCAACGGCAGGGACAATATCCACCAGTTCAGGAAGAACAGCACAAGCCCTGCGGCAAGCACCGTCCAAATCCTTCCCCATGTGATTTTTTCCTCCTTGACCCCCTTCGTGCCCAGACACGAGAGTGCCAAGAGCACCAACGCAAAGAGTTTCGTATAAAGAATGGAACGGAACAATCCTGCGGTGCGGTTGAAGTTCATCAGTACCCTGTCCACCACACCGATGTCGATGCCCCACAGCCTTACGGCTTCGTAACAATACCAATAGAGGTGGATGACCACCAGCAAAATGCTTACGGCACGCAGAAAATCCATGATTTTCGCCAATGCCCTCAAATCGTCTTCCTGTTGTGACATAAATCTGTTTCTGTTTTTAAGTTGATGAAAAAATGGATTACAGTCCCAAACCCTTGCGGCGTTTCTTCCGCCTGCGTTTGAGGTCACGCTCGAAGGCGGCTTCCTGGGCCTGTGCGCCCGACGCATCGCCACCGAGCAGCCCCAAGCCGGTGGAGTGTCCTTCGTCGTGTTCCACATAGGTACGGGCTTCCTGTTGCGGTTCGTCCTCCGTAATGGTGAACGGTATCGGCGGAGTGCCGGCATACGGCGGGGTGAAATGCTCCTGCAAGGCGTTGGCGGAAAACTCCCTGCCCAAGCGCGAGCCGTTCAGCACGCAGCCCGTGCGGTGGTCGATGAAGGTCGCCCCGTAGATGCGCCCCTCGTCCGTGTGGCGGAACACCACATCCACGCCCTTTGCATGAAGCAGGGCGATGAACTCCTCCTTGCGGTATGTCCGGGCGAGCGCGGCGGCGATGGTCTTGCGTGTCCTGTCCGCCAGACGCTTGTCGCGGATCTGCCCTTTGGAAAATTCAAACCTGCGCAGCACGGCTTCATAGCCGACGGACTTCCCGATACGGGATGCCTTGAAAGGATTGCCCACCTTGTTCCCGGCATCGTCGGTGGCGGCATAGACCAGCCCGTGATACTCGCGCCCGTCCACGTTGCCACGGGCTTCCTCCACCGTGACGTTGTAGAGGGAGAGCAGGGCGCGGTATTCGCCCATCGTCTGGAACTTGTAAGCCGCCATGACCGCCTTGGCGGTATTCGCCACCTGACGCTTCACGTCGCCCTGCGAAACGTCCACTTTCCGCAAGGGGTTGTCATGGCGGTGCTGCCTGCGGTCGGCGGGGTGCAGACCGTACTTGCGTTCCAGCTCACGGGTAATTTCCCTGCTCCTGCGGAAGTTGTAGCGGTCGCTGATGCACCTGCCGTTATCATCCACGCGGATGGTCACGATGTGCAGGTGGTGGCGGTCGATGTCCTCGTGTTTGTAGATGATGTACGGCTGTTCGCCGAACCCCATCCGTTCCATGTACTCACGCGCGATGTTCTCCAGTTCCATGTCCGTCAGGCGGTCATCGGGATGCGGGTTGAGCGATACGTGCATGACGGGCTTCTCCGTCCTCACGTGTGGCGAGAGGTAACGTGAGAAGTCCTGCATGGCACGGCTGATGTCCATCCTGCCGGAACAGCCGTCGAAGATTTTGTTCGTGCCGAGCAGTTTGCCCAGTTCCTTGTCAATCTTCTCCCCGTTGTACGCCAATGCTCCGAACAACGATTTCCCTAAACTGATTTTTGCGACCATTGTTCCTCGAACTCCTTTGTCAGTTCCACGATTTGGCGGGTCAATGCCGCCAGTTCCTTCGTGCATTGCTCCAGCCGGTAGAGCAATGCCATCGCCTTTTTCTCGGAGAAATGGCAGCGCAGCTCCTTGACGGTCTGGTTGTAGTTGTTGCCTATCATGCGGTACTGCGCATGGAATGAAGACAGCTTGGCGTAGTATTCCACCAGCGTCCTGTCCTCCCGGAACACACGGAACTCCCCGCCGAAGATGCGTGCCTTGGCGAACACCGCCTTTGCCTTCACCTCCGTCTGTTCGTACATGGCGAGGAACCTGAGCCATTCCTCGTCGTTGAAACGCAGCATCACATGGTGCGTTTTCTTTTCCAACTTGGGGTGTCTTCCCCCTTTCTTACGTTCTCTGTTCATTATTACTATGGATTTAGTGGTTTCACGCCATAAGCGCAGCTTCCGGCATACATACCGCAGGTAAGAAACAGGCTTCCCGACTTCGGAGAGGAAGCCCCCTTCCCCTTTCAGGGGCAAGGCTTGCGGGAGTAACCCGCAAGGTTTCGGGTAACTCGAAACATACCTTGCTGTGTCTTTGAGGACACAAAAATCCGTAGCAGACGGATTGGGGATATACCTATTATAATAATCCCATAAAGGTATCGGTCGCCCGATACCCTCCGGCTGCCCAAAAGAAGGACGGAGCCGGGGGCTGCGGTACGCGCCGGGAGCATTGCCCTGCCGCTTGGGTGCAAAGGTAGGGCGTTTAAGCCCTTGAAAGAGTGGCAAGAACGAAGCCACTCCCTACCACTTGCTGCCACAAGCTGCCACCAAACTCCAAAACGATACGGATATGGAAAAATGCCCTTTACTTTGCAGCGTGTTCAGACATTCAGGCACACGGAGGAACCTCCACACGCAGGAACGGATGAACCAACGCCCATAAGTCCGGGCATAAGCCGGGCCTCGCATACGGCCACGGTTGCGGACTGTCGGAAACCCTTGCGGAAACACGCGCGAAAACCCGCAAGAATGCCCGGCGGAACGAATGGACGGACGGAAGGGCGCATGAATGAAACAACGGTCGGGCGTGTGTGCGTACTGCCGGCAATACGCGACACTCCCGGCCAATGTCCAACAAGCTAAAAACAAAAAAGAATGAAAAAGACCAACTATGTGGCTTTCTCCACCCAAAAAGGAGGCGCAGGCAAGACGACACTGACAGTCCTCGTCGCAAGCTACCTGCATTATGTGAAAGGGTACAACGTGGCGGTCATAGACTGCGACTTTCCCCAGTACAGCGTGTTTGACATGCGCAAGCGTGACACCAAGGCGTCCGTGGAAGACCCGTATTACCAGAAAATTGCTTACGAGCAGATAAAGAAGCTGAACAAGAAGCCTTACCCGGTGGTGTGCTGCCCGGCGGGTGAGGCCATAGAAACGGCTGAACGGCTCAAAGCCAAGCTGCCGGACCTTGACTTCATTTTCTTCGACATGCCCGGAACGGCAAACAACAGGGATGTCATCAACACGGTAGCCAAGATGGACTACATCTTCACACCCATCATCGCCGACCGTGTGGTCATGGAAAGTTCCATCGTATTCGCCAAAGTCATAAACGAGCATTTCATCAGCATGGGCAAAGGCAACGTCAAAGCCATACACCTTGTCTGGAACATGGTGGACGGACGGGAAAAGAGCGAGCTTTATTCCTTGTACACGGACGTATGCGCTGAACTCGCCCTGCCCATCTTGAAAACCGCCCTGCCGGACAGCAAGCGTTTCAGAAAGGAAACGGCGCGTGAACGCAAGGCGGTATTCCGCTCCACAGTGTTCCCTGCGGACAAGACCCTCGTGCGCGGAAGCAACCTTGACCTGCTGGTGGACGAGATATTGGAAATCGTAAAGGCATAAAGCGGCATGGAAAAGAAAAGGAAGATTGACGAGAACTATGCCGACGTGGTCATCAACTCGCTCAGGCAGGACGATTTGGACATCCTGCCCCCGAAGCCTGAAACGCCCGCGTCCGCCTCCACGGACAATGAAAGAGCCGGACAGGAAACCGCAAGCAGCAAGCCGTCCAAGAAGAAGCCTCCGGTAAGAGAAGCGTGGCAGGAATATGAAGAAAGGTTCATCAGGGAATCCGACATAACCGCACGGAGGGGCAGGCAGACATATATCCGCCCGGAATTCCACGACCGCATACAGAAAATCATACAAGTGGTAAGCGGAAACGGGATTTCGATGGCAAGCTATGTGGATAACGTGCTGGCCGCCCACTTCGAGGAATACCGGGACGGCATCACCGAATCATTCAACAGACATATCAAATCATTCAACATCTAAAAACAAAGACTGAAATGGGATTATTAAAGAAAAACAAGAAGACAGAACGCACACCAAAGGGGTGGGCTTCCGCAAACGGGAACGAAAAAACGAGTCATGAACGCGCGTCATTTGAGGACATCTCCTCAATCATGGACGGGATTGACGGAGAGCCATCGCCGGAATACGCCAATGAAGGCGATATACAGTTCGCCGACATGCATGAAGTACAGCATGGCCGTCCATACCCGTATTTTCTTGAAAAGAGGGACGAACTCAAGGCAAGGCAAAGCGTGTATATCAGCCGGGAGGTCCAAGAGAAGATAGCGGACATCGTGCATACGTTAGGCAGGAACAAGACAACCATCGGCGCCTACATTGACAAGGTACTTTGTGAACATCTTGAAACGTACCGTGCCGAAATAAACAGCCTTTACGTTGAACACTACCTTTTACGGGAACACGTATGACCTATGGAAACAGTGCTGATAGTCTTACTGATGCTGTTCAACGTATGGACGGTGTTCTATATGATGAACGAAAGGAAAATGACAGCGGGAAGCGGGAACAAGAAGCCCCCGGAGCCAGAGAACAGCAGGACACAGCCCGACATCATGGGCAAGAGCAAGTTCAGGATGCCAGAACGGACAAGGACAGAAAAGGACACCACCGTGCCAGAAGCTGCCACCCCAGCGAAAGCCGAGGTTGTAGATGAAAAGGATGTTACCTTTGCCGATGAAACGGGTCCCGTAAACGGTCAAAAGCAGGAAACCAAGACGTCGCGCCAAGTACCAAATGACAAGCTGGACGAGACTTTTACCGACTACCGTGTCTCTGACTTGTCCGAGTATGACGACAACGAAGGCTTTGACGGCACTCCGCATCAGGCGGGCGGCCATACCTTCGAGGACATTGATAGGGCTGTCCTTGCGGTGAAGAAGCCGAAGGCGGCGGACAGCGAGCTTGACCATGCCGGGAAAGTTTTCATTGACATGGAAGGCAACGAACTGTTCGACAAGCTGACCAAATCCGAAGGAATGTATGCCAAAGTGCGGGAAGTGATGAACAGATGTCTTGACAAGAAGGCGAAAGCCGGAACGGGCAAAAATGGGAACCGTCCCGCTTCCGTTGATGATGTGTCAAGCGATATGCCGAAAGTGCCTGACGAGATTGCGGATTTTGACATCCGGAACTATGTATAACGACAAGTAAAACGTAACAATGATGCGAAAAAAGAAAATCGACTACGGCTAAACTTCGGCTTGCCACCGAACCACTAAATCCACAAGCCGGCTTCATCCAAAGCCGCAAGAAGTAAAAACAAGTATCAACCGCCGAAGGGACTATCCAACCCGGAGGCACAAAAAGAAACGATTATGACAAAGACATTGAAGAAAAAGCAAATCATTCTCGCAGCCCTTCTGCTGGCTGCAAACATCTCAGCGTCCGCGCAAGGCAACGGCATGGCGGGCATCAATGAGGCTACCAACCTCGTGACCAGCTATTTCGACCCCGGCACGAAACTCATCTACGCCATCGGAGCGGTCGTCGGGCTTATCGGGGGCATCAAGGTGTACGGCAAGTTCTCGTCGGGCGACCCCGACACCTCGAAGACCGCCGCGAGCTGGTTCGGGGCGTGCATCTTCCTGATTGTGAGCGCGACGATTCTCCGTTCGTTCTTCCTTTAATAAACGTACATTCCCATACATATATAATAAGGTGTAAGGACAATGGCTGAATACCCTATCAACAAGGGCATAGGCCGTCCGGTGGAGTTCAAGGGACTGAAGGCGCAATACCTGTTCATCTTCGCAGGCGGACTGCTTGCCGCCTTCATCCTCTTTGTCATCCTGTACATGGCAGGCGCGGGCCAGTGGCTCTGCATCGGCTTCGGTGTGGTGTCGGCTTCCGCCACCGTCTGGCTCACGTTCCGCCTGAACGCGAAGTACGGCGAACACGGGCTGATGAAGCTGGGCGCGGCACGGATGCGCCCCCGCCATGTGCTCCACCGCAGACGGGTGTCCAATCTGTTAAGACGAAAAAAGAAAGGAAGAAACGTATGAGAAATGTAATGAAAGCCACCACGCTGGAAAGCCGCTTCCCGTTGCTCTCGGTGGAGCACGGCTGCATCGTCTCGAAGGACGCGGACATTACCGCCGCCTTCGAGGTGGAACTGCCGGAGGTCTATACCGTCACGGCGGAGGAGTACGAGGCCATCCATGCCACGTGGTGCAAGGCGATAAAGGTGCTGCCCGACTACTCGGTGCTGCACAAGCAGGACTGGTACGTAAAGGAGCGGTACCGCCCCGACACAGGCAGGGAGGGCATGGGCTTCCTTGCCCGCAGCTACGAGATGCACTTCAACGAGCGCCCGTTCCTCCACCACAAGTGCTACCTGTTCCTGACGAAGACGACGAAGGAGCGCATGAGGCGGCAGAGCAACTGGAACACCCTGTGCCGGGGGCACATCGTGCCGAAGGAGATGCAGGACAAGGAAACGGCGGTGAAGTTCATCGAGGCGGTGGAGCAGTTCGCGCGTATCCTGAACGATTCGGGGCACATCCGGCTGCGCCGGCTCTCCGATGACGAGCTTACGGGCACGGAAAAGGAAACGGGCATCATAGGCAGGTACTTCGCGCTCTCGCCGGGCAATGTGGACTGTCTGGAGGACATGGAAATGACGGCGGGGGAGATGCGCATCGGTGACAACCGGCTGTGCCTGCACACCCTGTCGGACACGGAAGACCTGCCCGCTGCGGTGGCCACGGACAGCCGTTACGAACGGCTCTCGACCGACCGCTCGGACTGCCGCCTGTCGTTCGCCGCTCCCGTGGGCCTGCTGCTTCCCTGCAACCACATATACAACCAGTACGTGCTCATCGGCAACAGCGACGAGGAACTGCGCCGCTTCGAGAAAACGGCGAGAAACATGCAGTCGCTCTCGCGGTACAGCCGCCAGAACGCCATCAACCGCGAGTGGATCGAGGAGTACCTGAACGAAGCGCACTCGCAGGGGCTGAAGTCCGTCCGTGCCCACTTCAACGTGATGGCGTGGAGCGACGACGCGGAGGAACTGAAACGCATCAAGAACGACGTGGGCAGCCAGTTGGCGAGCATGGGCTGCGTGCCGCGCCACAACACGACGGACTGCCCGACGCTGTTCTGGGCGGGCATCCCCGGCAACGCCGCCGACTTCCCGTCGGAGGAAGCGTTCCACACGTTCATCGGGCAGGCGGTGTGCCTATTCGCCGGCGAGACCAACTACAAGGACTCGCCCTCCGCCTTCGGCATCCGCATGGCGGACCGGATAAGCGGCAAGCCGCTGCACATCGACATCTCCGACCTGCCGATGAAGCGGGGCGTGACGACGAACAGAAACAAGTTCGTATTGGGCCCTTCGGGAAGCGGCAAGTCATTCTTCATGAACCACCTTGTCAGGCAGTATTACGAACAAGGATCCCACGTGGTGCTGGTCGATACGGGCAACTCCTACCAAGGGCTGTGCGAGATGATACACCGAAAGACGAAGGGCAGGGACGGCATCTACTTCACCTACACGGAGGAAAAGCCCATCTCGTTCAACCCGTTCTACACGGACGACGGGGTGTTTGATGTGGAGAAAAAGGACAGCATCAAGACGCTGCTGCTGACGCTGTGGAAAAGCGAGAACGAACCCGCCACGAAAACGGAGTCGGCGGAACTGGGCAGCGCGGTGAACGCCTACATCCTGAAAATCCAGCAGGACAGGAGCATCGTGCCGTCGTTCAACTCGTTCTACGAGTACATGAGGGACGTGTACCGCAAGGAAATGGAGGAACGCTACATCAAGGTGGCGAAGACGGACTTCAACATCGACAACCTCCTGACCACGCTCCGGCAGTATTACCGGGGCGGACGCTACGACTTCCTGCTCAACTCCACGGAGAACATCGACCTGCTGCACAAGCGGTTCGTGGTCTTCGAAATTGATTCGGTGAAGGATAATGCCGAGCTTTTTCCGGTGGTTACGATTATCATCATGGAAGCATTTATCAACAAGATGCGGCGGCTGAAAGGCGTCCGGAAACAGCTCATCGTGGAGGAGGCTTGGAAGGCCATTTCTTCGGCGAACATGGCTGATTACCTGCGCTATATGTACAAGACGGTCAGAAAATACTTCGGCGAGGCGATTGTGGTGACGCAGGAGGTGGACGACATCATCTCGTCGCCCATCGTAAAGGAAAGCATCATCAACAACTCGGACTGCAAGATACTGCTCGACCAACGGAAATTCATGAACCGCTTTGACCAGATACAGGGGCTGTTGGGGCTGACGGAAAAGGAGAAGTCGCAGATACTCTCCATCAACCAATCCAATGACCCGTCAAGGCGGTACAAGGAAGTCTGGATAGGGCTGGGCGGCACGCAGTCGGCGGTGTACGCCACGGAGGTGTCCATGCACGAGTACCTCGCCTACACGACGGAGGAAACGGAGAAGATGGAAGTCCGCGAACTGGCAGAGAAGCTGGGCGGCGACATGGAAGCCGCCATACGGCAGATAGCGGAAAGGCGAAAAGAAGAGGAACAGTAATGAAACAGCGTCCTGCCTCACACGGCGTATGAGGGAAGGACACATTTTTACCAACTAAAAAACAAGAATGAAGAAAATGAACATTGAACTGACAAAATCACAACGGCTGCTGCTTTGCGGCGGTCTGATTGGCTTGGCATCGCTGATGCTGCAAGCCTGCGAAACGGTAATGAAGGAAAACGAAGACGTCCGCGAGAAGATTTGCGGCAACTGGCAGAGTGCGGAGGCGGGACCCGACATACTGGTGTACAGGGAGGGTGAACACTACAAGGTGACGCTGTTCCGGCGGTCGGGCGTGCGCCGCAGGCTGAAGCCGGAAACCTACCTGCTCCAGCGGGAGGAGAACGGCAACCTCTACATGAACACGGGCTTCCGCATCGACGTGGCGTACAACGAGGAAACGGACGTGCTGACCTTCTCGCCGAACGGCGACTACATCCGGGTGAACACGGAGGACGCTTCGGACGGCGAAAAGAAAGAAGGACAATAAAAAACTAATGTACCACTAAATCCAACGTGAATGAGAATGAGACAGAAACTGAAAATGCCGCTGATAGCGGTCTGCCTGTGCCTCACGGGTGCGGGCACGGCAAACGCCCAGTGGGTGGTGTCCGACCCCGGCAACCTCGCCCAGAGCATCATCAACTCCGCCAAGGAGATGGTGGAGACGGCGGGCACGAAGGCGAACACCCTGAACGGCTTTCTGGAAACCAAGAAAGTGTTCGAGCAGGGCAAGAAGTATTACGACGCGCTCCAAGCCGTGCATGACGTGGTGAAAGGCGGCGTGAAGGTGACGAAGAGCATCGGGCTGGTCATGGAAATCTCCGAAATCTATGTGGAAAACTACCAGAAGATGCTCTCGGACGAGAACTATACACCGGAGGAGCTTGCCGCCATCTCGTCAGGCTACGCCATGCTGATAGACGAAAGCTCGGATGTGCTGCAAGACCTGAAGAACGTGGTGAACGTCACGGGGATGTCGCTCTCGGACGCGGAACGGCTGGCGATTATCGACAACGCCTACCGCAGCCTGATGAACTACCGCAACCTCGTGCGCTACTACACGGGCAAGACCATCTCGGTGAGCTACCTGCGGGCAAGGAAGAAGAACGACATGGACCGGGTGATGTCGCTGTACGGAACGGCTAACGAAAGGTACTGGTAGCCTATGGGAGAGTTCGACAACCTTCACCAGATACTCCTTTCGCTCTACGACGAGATGATGCCGCTCTGCGCGGACATGACGGGCGTGGCGAAAGGGCTTGCCGGGCTGGGCGCACTGTTCTACGTGGCGATGCGCGTATGGCAGTCGCTTGCACGAGCCGAAGCGATAGACGTGTACCCGCTGCTGAGACCTTTTGCATTAGGTCTGTGCATCCTGTTCTTCCCGACCATCGTATTGGGCACGATGAACAGCGTGCTGAGTCCCATCGTGCAGGGCGTACACGGGATTCTCGAAGAACAGACCTTCGACATGAACGAGTACCGGGAGCAGAAGGACAAACTGGAATACGAGGCGCTGATGCGCAACCCGGAAACCGCCTACCTCGCCTCGGACGAGGAGTTTGACCGGCAGCTGGACGAGCTGGGCTGGTCGCCCTCGAATCTCGTGACGATGACGGGGATGTACATGGACCGGGCGGCGTACAACATCAAGAAAAGCGTGCGTGACTGGTTCCGCGAACTGCTCGAACTGATGTTCGCCGCAGCCGCGCTCATCATCGACACGCTACGGACGTTCTTCCTCGTGGTGCTGTCCATACTGGGGCCGATAGCTTTCGCCTTCTCCGTGTGGGACGGCTTCCACTCGACGCTCTCGGCGTGGTTCAGCCGCTACATACAGATTTACCTCTGGCTTCCGGTGTCCGACCTGTTCAGCACCATACTGGCGAAAATCCAGATACTGATGCTCCAGCAGGACATCGAACGTATGCAGACCGACCCAAACTTTTCGCTGGACGCGAGCGACGGGGTGTACATCGTATTCCTCATCATCGGGATAGTCGGCTACTTCACCATACCGACGGTGGCGGGCTGGATTATCCAAGCCGGAGGCGGCATCGGCAGCTATAACAAGAACATCGGGACCGCCGGGGCTTTGGGCGGCAGCGTGGCAGGTGCAGCCGCAGGAAACGTGGCGGGGCGTGCCGGGAAGCTCATCAAGGGAACGGCTGGAAAGGTGTTCAAGAGGTAACAGCCGGAACGGTCGAAGTGGCACATTGGGGTTGCCTATGTGCCACTCTGACCTCCCCGAAGTGCCACTTCGGAAAAAGGATACCGAAACATGATTTTACAAACAGAAAAAGAAAGACGAAAAGAAAATGGAATTCAAATCACTAAAGAACATCGAGACGAGTTTCCGGCAGATACGTCTGTTCGGCATCGTCTATACGGCAGCCTGCGCCCTCGTGGTGGTCTGCTCGGTGGTGTGCGCCTTCCGCTTCGCCGAGGCACAGCGGCAGAAGATATACGTCCTCGACGGGGGCAAGAGCCTGATGCTCGCGCTCTCGCAGGACCTGTCGCAGAACCGTCCGGCGGAAGCGAGGGAACACGTGCGCCGTTTCCATGAGCTGTTCTTCACGCTCTCACCGGAGAAAAGCGCGATAGAGCACAACGTGAAGCGTGCCCTGCTCTTGGCGGACAAGAGCGCGTACAACTACTACGCCGACTTCGCCGAAAAGGGCTTCTACAACCGCATCATCGCCGGCAACATCAACCAGGTGCTTCAGGTGGACAGCGTGGTGTGCAACTTTGACCGCTACCCCTACGAGGCGAGGACATACGCAAGGCAGATGATTATCCGCGAGAGCAACGTGACGGAACGCACGCTTGTGACCGCCTGCCGCCTGCTCAACGCGAGCCGCTCGGACGACAACCCGAACGGTTTTACCATCGAGGGCTTCACGGTGCTGGAGAACAAGGACATCCGAACCATAGAAAGATGATGCGCGTATGGGAAAGATGAAAAATCTCATTGAAAAGTACACCACCAATTTCAAGAAGGAATTGCGTGGAAAACTGGAAGCCCTGCCGCCGAAGGCGCGTCTGGGGATAGTCCTCACGGCATTTGCCGCTTTCGCCTCGCTCTGCCTGTACATGACCGTCACCGCCATCGCCGGTTTCGGCAAGGGGAACGGGGCAATGGAGATACGGCACATCGAGAAATTGGACCTGCCGATGCAGGAAAGTATGAACCTATATAATAATGTATATGGAAAAGGAACAGAAGAAGAATGAAACGAAAGAGAAGAAGCCGCTGACCGAACAGCAGCGGCAGCAGCGCAAGAAGATGCTGGTCTATCCGCTGATGGGACTGCTGTTCCTGGGCTGCCTATGGCTCATCTTCGCACCGTCCTCCGAGGACAGGGAGAAGGCACGGCAGGGTCAGGGATTCAACACGGACATGCCCCTGCCCGAAGACTCGAAAATCATCGGTGACAAGGCGAAAGCCTACGAGCAGTTGCAGTTGGAGAACCGGCAGAAAGAACGCCGGGGCATGGTGGGCGACCTGTCCTCGTTCTGTCACGACGGCGCGGAAAAGCCGGACACGGCGGCTGCATCGGACGACTACCGCCTGACACAGACGGAACCGTCCGAAAATGAGCGTGCCGATAAGCAACAGGCGGGCATACGCACCTCCGCTGCCGCCTATGAGCGGCTGAACACTTCGCTGGGCACGTTCTACGAGCCGCCGAAGGAGGACCGGGAAAAGGAGGAGCTTCGGGAACGCATTGACGAACTGGAAGCCATGCTGATGGCGCAGGAGGGCAAGCCGTCCTCGATGGAGGAACAGGTCGCGCTCTTGGAAAAGTCCTACGAACTGGCGGCGAAGTACCAGAACGGGAAGAGCAATGCCGGGCAGAGCGCACAGCCCGAAGGGACGGAAACATCCGCCAAGGCTGACGAAAGGAGCATGAAGGCGGAACCGGTAAGCGGGGTGCGTCCGGCAGTGGTATCCGCCTTGCCGCAGCCCATGACGGACTCGGCTTTTATCGCTGACTACGCAGGTGAACGGAACTACGGTTTCCACACCGCCATCGGCACAGCGGAAGCCTCGGAAAAGAACACCATCGCCGCCTGCGTGCAGGGCGACCAGACCCTCACGGACGGGCAGACGGTGAAGCTCCGGCTGCTGGAGCCGATGCGCGTGTCGGGGCGCGTCATTCCCCGGAACACGCTCCTTGTGGGCGCGGCACGGTTGCAGGGCGAAAGGCTCGGCATCGGCATCACCTCGCTGGAACACGGGGGAAGCATCATCCCGGTGGAACTGGAGGTGTACGACAGCGACGGGCAGGCGGGGATCTTCATACCCGGCTCGATGGAGATAGACGCGGCAAAGGAAATCGGGGCGAACATGGGCAGCTCGCTCGGAAGCAGCATCAACATATCGACCGACGCGGGGGCGCAGCTCGCCTCCGACTTGGGGCGAGGGGCGATACAGGGCATCTCGCAGTACATCTCGAAAAGGATGCGCACGGTCAAGGTACATCTGAAGTCAGGGTACAGGGTATTGCTCTACCAAGAAAAGGAATGAACAGTCCAAAAACATAAAGGCGAAAAAAGAAAAAAAATAATCAACAAACCATTTTTTATTTACCACTAAATCCAACGTAAAATGAGTATCAAGAAAGCAATGACAATGTTTGCCCTGCTGATGGGCATCGCCTGTGCGACCTACGCGCAGGGAGTGACGAACGACAGCACCGCCACCGCCAAGGAGGACAGGCTGGAACTGGTGAAGGACGTCTATCCGCAGACGGAGGAGGACGGCGACCTGTACCACGGTCTGACGAAGAAGCTGATGTTCGACCGCATGATACCGCCGCACGGTCTGGAAGTCACGTATGACAAGACCGTCCACATCCTGTTTCCGGCGGCGGTGCGCTACGTGGACCTGGGTTCGCCCAACCTGATAGCGGGCAAGGCGGACGGCGCGGAGAACGTCATCCGCGTGAAGGCGACGGTCAGGGACTTCCGCAGCGAGACGAACATGAGCGTCATCACGGAGGACGGCAGTTTCTATACTTTTAACGTGAAGTACGCCGACGAGCCGCTTATCCTGAACGTGGAAATGAAGGACTTTATCCACGACGGCAGCACGGTGAACCGACCGAACAACGCGCAGGAAATCTACCTGAAGGAACTGGGCAGCGAAAGCCCGATGCTGGTGCACCTCATCATGAAGTCGCTGCACAAGGAGGACAAACGCAAGGTGAAGCACATCGGCTGCAAGCGTTTCGGCATCCAGTACCTGCTGAAAGGGATTTATGTCCACAATGACCTGCTGTATTTCCACACGGAAATCAAGAACCAGAGCAACGTGCCGTTTGACGTGGACTACATCACGTTCAAGATTGTGGACAAGAAGGTGGCGAAGCGTACCGCCATGCAGGAGCAGGTGCTGTTCCCGCTCCGCGCCTACAACTACGCCGTCCGTGTAGCCGGGAAGCAGTCCGAACGCACGGTGTTCTGCCTTCCGAAGTTCACCATCCCCGACGGCAAGCAGCTCGTGGTGGAGATGAACGAGAAGGACGGCGGACGCCACCAGACGTTTACCGTGGAGAACGAGGACTTGGTACAGGCTGAAACCATCAACGAACTGCGCGTGCGATGAAAGGAAAGGTACTGTTTATTGTAACGCTTCTGTCCGTCCTCCTGGCAGGACGGGCGGAAGCCCAGCGGTGCCTGCCGAAGATGCGGGGCATCGAACTGAAAGCCGGGCTGAACGGGGCGGACGGCTATGTGCTGGGAGCCACTTTGTCAAGCTACGCCAGAGGCGGCAACAAGTGGGTGTACGGGGTGGAATACCTGCAAACCAACCATGATTATAGGAGTACGACCATCCCTGCGGCGCAGTTCACGGCGGAGGGCGGCTTCTACTACAACTTCCTGTCGGACGCGAAAAAGGTGGTGTTCCTCTATGCGGGCGCGTCAGCCCTTGCCGGGTACGAAACGGTGAACTGGGGCAAGAAGACGCTGTACGACGGGGCGAGGCTGAACAACGGGGATGCCTTTGTCTATGGCTGCGCCGCCACGCTGGACATGGAGGTGTACCTCGCGGACTTCATCGCGCTGACGGCTTCGCTCAGGGAGCGTTTCCTCTGGGGCGGCAGCATGGGGGTGTGCCATACGGAGTACGGGATAGGTGTCAAGTTCATCATCAACTGACGGATGCCTATGGACATAGAAGCGATGAAACGGTTTCCGATAGAGGACTTCCTCGCCCGGCTGGGGCATCATCCCGTGCAAAGGCGTGCCAATGCCGTCTGGTACAGGTCGCCTTACAGGGAGGAGCATACGCCTTCCTTCAAGGTAAACCCGGAGAAGAACCTCTGGTTTGACTTCGGCGAGGGCAAGGGCGGCAACATCTTCGCATTGGCAGGCGAGTTCATCAAGACGGGCGACTTCCTCACGCAAGCGAGGTATGTGGCGGAAGTGGCGGGTATGCCGGCACAGGACTATGGACCGCAAAAAGCCGTTGATACGCGCCGTTCCGACGGGCACAGCTTCGAGGATGTGAAGGTGCTGCCTTTACAGAACCGGGCGCTACTCCATTACCTGCAAGAGAGGGGCATACCGTCCGCCGTCGCCATTGCGAACTGCAAGGAGATGCGCTACACCACGCACGGCAAGCGGTATTTCGCCGTGGCTTTCGGCAATGAAAGCGGCGGCTACGAGATACGCAACCCGTTCTTCAAGGGCTGCGTGCCGCCGAAGGACGTGACCCTGCTGCCGGTCGGCTCGGCGTCCTGCAACGTGTACGAGGGCTTCATGGACTACCTCTCCGCCCGTGCGCTGGGCATCGGCGGCAAGGAAGACCACCTCGTGCTCAACTCGGTGTCCAACGTGGCGAGGGCGTACCGGCATCTGGACGGCTACGGGCGGATAAAGTGCTACCTTGACAATGACGAAGCCGGACGGCGGACGCTGGGGGCTTTGCTTGCACGTTACGGCGGAAGGGTATCGAACTGCTCCGGTATCTATGACGGGTGCAAGGACTTGAACGAGCACCTGCAAAGGGTGCTTGCCGAAAGGCAGGCTCAAAGCGAGAACGAAAAGAAAAACAAATCCATCAGACTATAACAGATTATGAACATGAATAAATTGGACAACAGACAAAAAGCGAAAAGAAACATAGTAAGAACCTTTGCTGCCCTCTGTGTGGGTATGCTCTCCTTCGGCTTCACCGCCTGCGATGATGACTTGGACGTGACGCAAGCCTACCCGTTCACGGTGGAGACCATGCCCGTGCCGAAGGAGCTGGCGCAGGGCGAAACGGCGGAGATACGCTGCAAGCTGGTGCGTGAGGGCGAGTTTGACGGGGCGGTCTATACCATCCGCTACTTCCAGTTTGACGGCGAAGGCACGCTGAAGCTGGACAACGGTCTGGTATTTCTGCCCAACGACCGCTACTTGTTGGAGAACGAGAAATTCCGCCTGTATTACACCTCGGAGTGCGACGAGTCGCAGAGCCTGACCATCACGGTGGAGGACAATTTCGGCAATGCCTTCGAGTGGGAAGTCGAGTTCAACAACGACTCGGATACAGATGTGGCGGTGTCGGACACCTTGAACGTCAGCCGATGAAGCGCAAGGCGTTGCTCCTGCTGCTGGCGGCTGCCCTCTGCGGCAGCCTGCCGGCACAGGATACGGAGGAAACGGCACGGCTGCTGGCGCTGTTCAACAGCCACCCGAAAGCGGACATAGCCGTTGAACTGGTGAAAAAATACGAGGGGCTGCATGACCGTTCCGACTACCCGTATTACGGCTACGGACACCGCAGACTGCCAAACGAGAAGCTGTCCTACGGCATGACGGAGGCGGAAGCCGAAGCCCTGCTCCGCAAGGATTTGGCGGTGCGTTACAGGCTGTTCCGCAAGTATGGAAAAGACGCGCTCTTGCTTACGGTTCTCAGTTACAACGTGGGGCAAGGGGTGCTGCTCGGTCATGGAGGGCATCCGAAAAGCGGACTTGTCCGCAAGCTGGAAGCCGGGAACAGGGACATTTACCGTGAATACACAGCCTATTGCCGGTACAAGGGCAAGCCCGTCCGCTCGATAGAGCGGCGGCGCAAAATGGAGTTCCTGCTGCTGTATGAAAAATAAAATGCGACAATATGGCAGATTATAAAGATGGAACGAATTTTGTTGTTATTGTTAAGTCCAAAAATGGTCACGGGGACAATAAAAATTTGACCTATAACTCAAATTACAAAATGATGAAAATAGATTTTTCATTTAAATTGTAGATTGAGTTTTCAAAAAAGAAGAAAACTCAATCAAATAAGCCCAATTAGGCATACGAAAAGGCTTAGCTTGTGATTAGCATACTATCTTTGATTGTTGCTATCATAGCTTTATTTTGAAAAAGAGTATATTCTTCTGGGAGTGGGCAAGCACACTCCCAGTTTCTTTTCAATAAATATTATTTTACAACATAGTTATTATGATGATTTTTAGAGTTGATAAAAGAAAATACCAAGTAGGTGATACCATCATGCCAAAAACTTCATTTGAAGAAACAATGCAAGATGAAAAGAAAGAAATGGAAGATTTATTAAACAGAAGCCGTCCAGAAAATGTACCAGAGAGGAAACAATGTTTGTTTCTTTTCCAAGATTTAATTTGTGCTTTACGATTTTATAGCAAATACGGTGGTATTATCTATGGAGTTTCAGTAAAAGAACCTCCATATTTTAGAGGGGATATGAATAAGTTGGATAATATATTAGACATATTCAGATTTTCAGATGATAATGATTTGCGACTTGCTGCTGTTAATGAATACTGGAAAGCTGGAACACATACATTTAATCCTTCTTATGAGATATTAGTATCTTCAGCGTGTGTGGAAAAAATATTGAGTGAAGATATTTCGTTATATAAAGTTAGGGATGAAATAAGAACGAATGGAGGTAGTGTTGAACATACTCTCACCTACAAGTTGCTTTTAGAAAAAGTCTAAATCTAAATCGGAGATGGGGGTAACGGTTTCTTTGCTACTTTCTTATCCGCCTGTCCTGCTCATGAAAGAAAGTAGCGGGCGGCAATTCCTGCCACCCGCCAAAGGGTCATCCTGCCATCATACGCTTCTGTATGCGTTCAAGGGTACGCTCGGCAATGGGGCGTGTGTCCTTAGTCCAAAGGTCATAGTCATGCACGGATATTCCCACGCTCCGCAGGTCACGGATATAGCCGGACACATAATCTCCCGAAGGGAGGTAAACGAACTGCATCCATGCGTCCTTGCCGTCTGTCAGTATAAAATAGTATTTCATGATGCCTTTTCTTTTAATGGTGTTGGAAGTGTGGGCGGTGGTGTCCACCGCCACGCACTCAAAATTCTCTCATATCAGCGATAGTCGTACAGTGTGTGAGCCATTCCTTTACGCAGGGCATGTTGTATTCGGAAGTGATGACTGCCGTATGCTCGTTTATTTGCGTAAACCTCGTACTTTCATAGTCCTCTACCCATCCTTTGAGAGTGTCCGTTCCCCATGCGTCCGCATCGGAAAACATATTGTCCAATACCTTGATTGGGTCGCTGAACGTAACTATCAGCGTATCATAGCCTGCTGTCATAGCCTGTCCTCCTTCGCTTTAATCCATTCGTCACGCAACCGCCTGCACTCGTCCAGCGTGGGCTTCACGCAGGAGAACAACTCTCCGTCTGTATGGCGGTAGTCGTATTGCACGAAAGTGCGCCTTTTCCTGCCGATACTCATTTGGAAACTCTCGTATTTCTCCATTCCTGCCGCTTGGCAGGTGCTTACTCCGTTAATGGTCATTCTCGTTGTCATAGCCTTATCAATTAAAATTCAACAATCAGTAGTCTGTTCTCCAAACATTGGTCGGGGTCGGATGCCTTCTTCTGCGTCACCCATAAATGGTGTGCGCCATACCCAAAGGCGAAAAGGACATTGAAAAGTTCCTTTCGGGCGAACACCTCCATTACACCCCTTACATCCTGCTCGTTCTTTGTCAGCACAAGCGTGTTCAACAGTTCGATGAACATTTTGGGCAGTTCCTCGTGCCATCCGAAAACCATATTTTCTATTTTCACTTCCATATCTATAATTATTAGGTTGTCATACAATCATGCCGCTTCCATCCGCTGCCGTATCTGCTCGGCATTGTCCTCCACCAATTTGATGATACGGTCGTGGTATTCGGTGTTGGAGTTGCATACGCCACGGCTCTGCACCACTTTCAACGTCTGCAAGTCCACTTCCACCGTTTCGATGCGTTCTCCGTCAATTCGTGCGGACAGTATCAGCGAATTTTCATCATTGTAGTAAGCGTTGGTATAGACGCAATGGTGCATGGCTTTCCCTTCCTCGTAAAACTCATCCACGCTTTGCAATACCTTTACAATGATTAGTCCGTCCGTCAGTACAAGGTTGAGGAAAGCGGCTTTCTTTCGGATATACTCGTCTTTCTCTTTCACCATATCCTCCAAACGTTTCCGCTCACGCTCCAACCGCTCGGCTTCCATTGCAATGCGCTGTTGCTCCCGTTCACGCTCCAATTGGGCTTGTCTTTTCTCCATATATAGGTCGTGGGCTGCCTTGAGGTCGGTCGGGCAGATGAAATGGGGGTTGCGCAGGTCTTTCCCCAATTTCTCCAACAGATATACAAGGTCGCACCACAATGATAGGTCGGTTATGGCATATTTGTTCCGCATGGCTATCTTGTACGAGTGCCAACATCTGTCAAGTGCTTGCGGTTTGGAGAGGAAATAGCGCAAATGCTCGATATTGCCCGACTTCATCAGGGTTTCCGCACGGCTGTCCGAAAGAATAGCCGTGAATAAGCTGTAAGGCGGTATGCCGTGCAGATTACCGTCAAATCCGTTACGCTTGATTTCGGGGATAATCCGCTGACGTGGGTAGGTGCATATCGGGTCTATGTCGTACACCCTATGTTGGTTGTTCTTGCGGATTTCCATCGGACTGTCCTCAACCCACAAGTCATAGTAAAGGGGCGACATGCCACGCAGTCGTGCCACCGTCTCGGACTTGCCGTCGGAGGCTATCCACCGTTGTACCACCTCACAGATAGAATACTCCGCCTTTTGCCCGACTTTCTGACGGCTTCTGACGAAAAAGAAACGTATCACTTGGTAGCCTTTGCAGGTGGCGAGGATAGAGAAATACTCATTATCCGTGAACACCCTCTTTCGGGTGTCCACGATTTCCAATGCCGTTCCGCAGTTCGGGCAGGAGCATCCGCAAAGGGTGTCGGCAAGGCTGTGTCCGCTTTTCCATGCGTGTCCGCACTCCGTGCAGGTGATGATACCTTTTGCCGTTCGTCTGCCGTAGTGCTTGAAGCAATGTCGGAAAGCGTAGGTTCTCTGTGCGTCTGTCAGTTCGGGCAGGTTTGCGCTCAAACGGATGATTTCTTTCTGTATGGATGTCTTTGGTTTCATAAGTTCAGAATAATGAGAGTTCAACTTGTTGTACATTTGTCTTTTGGCTCGCCTTAGCCTTGTTGCGGTTCTGCAACTTGCGCAGTTCCTCGGCTTGGTATTGGCGGATGGCTTGCTGCCGTGCTTCCGCCTTTTCCTCGTCAGTCAGTTCTACCGTATGGTTCACGACTACATGGCATTGCAGGGGCTTGCCGACTTCGATGTCGTCCTCGTCATAATAGTGGACGGCTTGGGAATAGATTTCACCGTCTGAAAAGCCGTTGCAACCGCTTTTCTGCACCCAATTGAGGATATAGGTCACGCAATCCTCTATGTTCTTGTTAGGCTTGTTGTAATTTGCTGCAAACAGTTTGTCCTCCGCTGCACGGTTGTCCAAATAGGCTTGGATTGTACGCTTGAAATGGTCTGTTGTCTTGTTCATATCGTCAGATTTTAGATGTTGTCATTCGTGTAAAGTATGTCGCAGTCCTCCACTTCGGAAGGAAGTCCGAAAAGGGGATAACGTGAGAAATAGGGCTGTGCGTTGCCTTCTTCGTCCGTAAGGGGTGAGACAACCTGCACGTTCCACTTGCTCTGCCACTCGTTAATCATGCGGATTTCCTCGTCCGTCAGTCCCGTCATGTCACCGTTGATGATGTACCCCAAACTCCATGTGGGTATCTTTTCCGTTGTCTTGTTCATAAGGCTGTCAGTTGAAAAGTGTTCCGTCTGATAAGAATTCATATCCGTTGGCTTCGCAATCATGTTCAAAAGCTTCCTCATCGGTGCAATCCTCAACGTCCCTGCTGCAAAAGCGGAAGAAACTGCCGATGCACTCGTCCATAAGGTCATGCAGGTTCGTATGCTTGTCGGGTGCTTTCAGAAAGTCGTATATGGGCTTCAGGATGTCCATGTCAGCACAATAGCCTGTCAGCACGCAATCCTCGGTTACGGATATGCGGCTTCTGCGTTGTTTGTTGAAGTCCTTTCCGTGCCAATAGGTCTTGGGCTTGAAAAGGCTGTGCCAATAGTTGTTCACGATGAATTTCAATAACCGCACACCGCAAAGCTCTTCCTCTTCCTCGCTGTAATTGGAGGTGAAACGGTAGTAACACGTGCAGCCGTCATATCTCCAATCATATACACGTATGTTGAATATGCCTTCAAAGGCTTTCAGCGTTGCCATGTTCTCGCTCTGCCACGGATATTCATACCCTGCCAACCATCGGTTGTAAGCATTTTCCTTTGCCGTGAATGAAAGCTCGTCCACCTTATAAACATTGTATGTCCTTGTTTCTGTTCTCATAATCTTCTGTCTTAAAGGGTTGTCAAATGGTTTCTTTCAAAATCTCTCTCCAATAGACTGGCTCTACCTCGCTTAAAAGAAAGTCTATGAAGTCCTTTCTTGCTTCCTTGTTCAGTTCATGGTACAATCTTCTGAATGAGGAAAAGTTACCGTTGATGTACGTTTCCACCATATACTCAAAGATGTTGTCCACCTCGTAAAACCTGCATTGCTGCGCTGCCGTCTTGCTGTTTCTTTTCGCCATATCCTTATGAATTAAAGGGTTAATAACCAAATGAATGCCCAAATAATTGTCACTATTGAAAGTAGTGCGGTGAGGATGCCGAACATGAAGTTCAACACGCCCAATAGGATTTCCCCTGCGATGCCTACCGCCAAACCTCCTGCGCAAAGGGTAATGCCCCATGCCGCTCTCGCTACTGCGGACAATACTTTCCGCAAAGCCCTTCCGATGTCGTTCAATGTCATTCTCATATCTTCCAATTTTTAAGTTGTTGTTACTTGTCTTGCTCGGATGGGGGGAGGTCGGGTCGAGTCCTTTTTCTTTTTGCCTCTCCGTATGTCCGATGTTTCCTTGTGACGTCTTCCGACCGCGCATCGGTCGTTTTCATTTCGGGGGCCATGCAAAGGTTAGGGAGTAGGTTTAGCAAATTTTTTCGACAGAATACTACCTGAGCCTGCGAAGTGTGGAGATTGTGGCTAAAAAATTTGTGTTCCTAATCCCGTCTTTACCTTTGCCCCTGCAACGAAAATGACCCACTGATGCCGTCTGGAATGGCGGCATGGGAATATCGGCATACTTGCTGGAGAGGCGGGAAGGAAAAGGGGGAAGCATAGAGGATGGCGCAACGCGCCACGGGGAAGTTCAAAGGGCGGCGCAACGGACAAGGGGAAAGCCCCGCTTTCCTGCCGCCGTGACAGAAGTCCTGCAACCGTCATTGTCATGCGTGCATGGCTTGCGGTTGCAAGTTTTCTGCCGACGGCATATGTCTTCAAACGGTCTTGTCTGCCATGCCCGGTTTGGCAAAAGCATGGCAAGACGGTTTGAGGACAGGGAAGACATGACAGCCGGAAATAGTCGCAGGTGCAGATTCACGCTTGCCGTGTCCTGCATCCAGCGGCATTTCGGCTGCTAAAAGAAGACGAGAAAAAGAAAATGGATAAAACGGACTTGTCCGTTCTGCACAAGCATATAAAAGAAGTGCCCACGACGATGGCGGTGTCACTTGTGACATTGTGGTCGTCGTGGGCTTTTCTTTGCTTGTGCCGTTTCTGAAATGGGCTTACGCACATCAAGCCGGAAGCCGTTTTCAGAACGGGGTAACAGTAATATCCCTAAAAAATAGGTAATGATTTGGTGCTATGGGATAAAAAATGTATCTTTGCAAATACGAAAGAGTTGTTTGAATCTATGAGGTAAACCGCAGCAAGTCAGAGCGTTCTGAATGTCGCTAAATCGTTACCTAAAATCTCACACTCTTCAATTCCATTCTGTGTATCAATCAGATACAGCTTTTTTAATTATCCGGAGCAAAGATAGTGTAAAGTATATTTTTACAAAATAAAAAAGAGGATTAATCGGAATTTTGTATTACTTTTGTTTGCATGAATTCTGTAGAAAAGTGACAAGATGTGTAAGTGTTTTATCCGGTTAGGTTGTTATACTATACACGTTAACCCTATAATGTTATGAATTTGATAAAATCTTGTTGTTTGTTTGTGGTCTTTTCATCCTTTCTGGCATGCACCTCGCAGGTGTCGGATGTGAAGAGTGTGTCTTATACAGAGTTTGTGAATCCCTTTATCGGTACAGATTTTACAGGAAACACCTATCCGGGTGCCCAGGCGCCGTTTGGCATGGTGCAGCTCAGTCCTGACAACGGACTGCCGGGCTGGGACCGTATTTCCGGATATTTTTATCCGGACAGTACCATTGCAGGCTTCAGCCATACCCATCTCTCCGGAACCGGCGCTGGTGACTTGTATGACATCTCTTTTATGCCGGTGACATTGCCTTATAAGGAGGCGGAAGCTCCGCTCGGCATTCACTCTTTGTTCTCTCATTCGGAAGAATCGGCAAGCGCTGGATATTATCAGGTGCGTCTGAAAGATTATAATATAAATGTAGAGTTGACGGCCACCGAGCGTTGTGGCATTCAGCGGTATACTTTCCCAAAAGCCGATGCTGCCGTTTTCCTGAATTTGCGGAAAGCCATGAATTGGGATTTTACCAATGATTCTCACATAGAAGCCGTCGATTCGGTAACGGTGCAAGGTTACCGTTACTCTGACGGTTGGGCACGCGACCAGCGCCTCTACTTCCGTACACGTTTCTCCAAACCGTTTGCTGCGATGCAGCTCGATACAGCTGCCATAGAGAAAGAAGGCAAGCGGATAGGGACATCTGTCATTGCACGATTCGACTTTCAGACTAAGGAAGGAGAACAGATTCTTGTCAGTACTGCCATCTCCGGTGTAAGTATGGAAGGGGCGGCACGTAATCTAGCAGCAGAAGTACCTGATGATGATTTCGACAAATACCTGGCTGCTGTGCAGGATGATTGGAACGAACAATTGTCCCGGATAGAAATAAAATGCGATGACCGCGATGAGAAAGTCAAGTTCTATACAGCTTTATATCATTCGATGATTGCTCCTACCATTTACAGTGATGTGGACGGCGCCTATTACGGTCCCGACAAGCAAGTGCACCGGGTAGAGGGCTGGACAAATTACAGTACTTTCTCCTTGTGGGACACTTACCGTGCGGCTCATCCTCTCTATACTTTTATTGAGCCGGAACGGGTGAATGATATGGTGAAGTCCTTCCTCGCCTTCTTCGAACAGAACGGCCGCCTTCCCGTATGGAATTTTCAGGGGGGCGAGACAGATATGATGATAGGTTACCACTCTGTGCCGGTTATTGTAGATGCCTATCTGAAAGGTATTGGGGACTTCGATGCGAAAAAGGCCTTGGAGGCTTGTGTAGCTACTGCCAATATCGATTCCTATCGTGGCATTGGGTTATATAAGAAATATGGCTATGTTCCTTATAATGTGACAGATCAGTATAATTCGGAAAACTGGTCACTTTCTAAAACACTGGAATATGCATATGATGACTATTGTATAGCCCGTATGGCAGAGAAGCTGGGCGATAAGGAGGTTGCGGACGAGTTTTATAAGCGTTCCCGTAATTACCGGAATGTCTACAATCCGGTAAGTTCTTTCATGCAGCCCCGTGATGACAAGGGAGAGTTTATCCGGAACTTCTCGCCGGACGACTATACTCCGCACATCTGCGAGAGCAACGGCTGGCAATACTTCTGGTCTGTGCAGCAGGATATTGACGGTTTGATAGTTTTGACCGGAGGTAAGGAACGGTTTGCCCAGAAGCTGGACAGTATGTTTACTTACAATCCTTCTGCAGATGATGAGTTGCCTATTTTCAGCACCGGGATGATTGGCCAGTATGCGCATGGAAATGAGCCTAGCCATCACGTCATCTATCTGTTCAATGCTGTGGATCAACCTTGGAAAACCCAGAAATATGCAGCCCGGGTGATGCGTGAACTCTACCTGAACACTCCTGCCGGTTTGTGCGGCAACGAGGATTGCGGACAGATGTCCGCCTGGTATGTGTTCAGTGCGATGGGCTTTTATCCGGTAGACCCGGTTGGTGGAAAATATGAAATCGGTACCCCCCTATATCCGGAAATGAAGATGCACCTGCCCGGTGGAAAGACCTTTACGGTACTGGCGCCGGCGGTGAGCAAGGAAAATTGCTACATTCAATCTGTCAAACTCAACGGTAAGAACTATGACAAAAGTTATATTACGCATGAACAGATAATGGATGGAAGTGTTTTCGAATTTGAAATGGGGGATAAGCCAGGTCAGGCATGGTACAGTCCCCGATAACCGGCTAACATATGAATGAACATTTCGACTTGACATATAAATCCCTTTTCCGCAGGTATTATACCAACCTGCTGTTCTATGCCACACGCATTGTGGGGGAAGAAGATGCGGAAGATGTGGTACAGGATGTTTTCGTGGAGCTGTGGAAGCGGAAAGATACCATGAAGGTGGGAGAGCAGATTCAGGCTTTTCTGTATAGGGCGGTGTATACCCGTGCCTTGAACGTTCTGAAGCATCGGGACATTGTGAGTGGCTATGAGGCTGTCATGCTCGAAATCCATAAAAAGAGGGTTGAGTTCTATCAACCTGACAGCAATGATGTGGTGAAACGGATAGAGGATGCCGAACTCAGGAGGAAGCTGTCCGATGCCATCAATGAATTGCCGGACAAGTGCCGGATGGTATTCAAACTCAGCTATCTGCATGATATGAAGAATAAGGAGATAGCTGATACAATGGGAGTGTCATTGCGTACGGTGGAGGCCCACATGTACAAAGCTTTGAAGTTGCTGCGTGATAAACTGGGGTATCTGAACCTGATGTTGGCTCTGTTTTTCATCGGGAAAGTAAGTGTTTTTGCGAGCAGCGTTGTTTTATTATCATAATGAAGGAAAGAATGAATAAGTTGAATGAGGAGATATTGGCCAAGTTCCTTATGGGTGAATGTACGGAAGATGAACTTCGTGAGGTGAACGCCTGGCTGGAAGAGTCGGGTGAGAATGCACGCGAATTGTTCAGGCTGGAGGAGATTTACCACTTGGGGAGACTGGGGGATACTTCGAATACACAAGACATAGAAAAGGCCGAAAAGCGATTGTTTAAAAGGCTGGAACAAGAGAAGACGAAACAATACAAGGTACGGAGGATGGTTGGGTGGATACGGTATGCGGCCGTATTTGTGGGCTTCTTCCTTTTGGGTACTTTCGGCTATCTTTTTTATCAGACTTATAGCCAGCCGGAAACATTACTGGCTGTCACCACTCATGATAAGATTAAGGAACTGAAACTGCCGGATGGAACCAAAGTCTGGCTGAATAAAAACACTACCCTGAAATATCCACATGAGTTTGCAGGGAAGGGAAGAAAGGTTTATCTGGAAGGAGAAGGATATTTTGAGGTGATGAGGAATCCGGAAAAACCGTTTGTCGTACAGAGTGAGGTCATGCAGGTCAGAGTATTGGGAACTGTTTTCAACCTCAAGTCTGACAAGGCTAAGATGTCTGCAGTAGCTACCCTTTTGAAAGGCGAAGTAGAGGTGAAAGGTAATCATGGCGAGGGTATGATTATCCTTGCCCCCGGACAGAAAGCCGAGCTGAACGGAATGACTAGGCGTCTGGTGGTGAAGCAGGTGGATACGGGAATCGAAAACTGGCACAATAATGAGTTTGTCTTTGAGAAGGCTGACCTATACACCATTGCGCGTACATTGGAGAATTCGTATGGGGTGAGGGTAATTCTGGCACCGAACATAGATGTAAGCAAGACTTACTCGGGTACACTGAAGAAAAAAGAGAGTGTAGGGGCTGTGCTGAATCTGATAAAGAATGCCATTCCATTGGAGTATAAAATTGTGGGGAACAGTGTTTTCCTCTCCTCAATGAAGTAGGAAGGCCGCACAAATTCGAGATATGACGAGAAGAATTTATTTAATACTAACAACTTTCTAATATTATGCGAAAATTAATCCTATTGTTTTTTTTTGTGAGCAGTGCTTTATGGCTGCATGCCAAAGACTTTACCCGGTATGTCAGTCCTCTTGTCGGCACGCAGTCTACTTTCGAGCTTTCCACCGGTAATACCTATCCTGCGATCGCACGTCCCTGGGGTATGAACTTCTGGACTCCTCAGACAGGTAAGATGGGTGACGGCTGGCAATACGTCTATACCGCGAACAAGATCCGTGGTTTCAAGCAGACACACCAGCCCAGTCCCTGGATTAACGACTACGGGCAGTTCTCCATTATGCCGGTGGTTGGCAAACCCGAGTTTGATGAAGAGAAGCGTGCAAGCTGGTTCTCCCACAAGGGCGAAGTAGCACTTCCTCATTATTATAAGGTATATCTTGCTGAACACGATGTGGTTACCGAGTTCACCCCTACCGACCGTGCCGTATTGTTCCGTTTCACTTTCCCTGAAAATGATCATTCATACATTGTTGTCGATGCCTTTGACAAGGGCTCTTATGTGAAGATACTTCCGGAGCAGAATCGTATTATCGGTTATACTACCCGTAACAGCGGCGGTGTTCCCGAGAACTTCAAGAACTATTTCGTGATAGAGTTCGACAAGCCTTTTACTTATAAGGCTTCTGTAGCCGATGGCGTCTTGAGCGAGAATAAGGTTGAGCAGGAAGCCGGACATGCCGGTGCTGTTATCGGTTTCAAAACCCGTAAGGGTGAAGTGGTACATGCCCGTGTAGCCTCTTCTTTCATCGGTTTTGAGCAGGCTGACCGTAACTTGAAGGAGCTTGGCAATGACAATTTGGAAACACTGGTTCAGAAAGGTCAGGATGCCTGGAACAAGGTGCTGGGCCGTATTGATGTGGAAGGCGGAACCCTTGACCAGTACCGTACTTTCTACTCATGTTTGTATCGTTCCTTGTTGTTCCCGCGTGCATTCTATGAACTGGATGAGGCGGGAAATCCGATTCATTACAGTCCCTACAATGGGCAAGTGTTGCCCGGCTATATGTATACGGATACCGGTTTCTGGGACACTTTCCGCTGTCTTTTCCCATTCCTCAACCTGATGTATCCGTCGGTGAACAGGCAGATTCAGGAAGGCCTTGTCAACACCTATAAGGAAAGCGGTTTCTTTCCCGAATGGGCAAGTCCGGGTCACCGTGGCTGTATGATTGGCAACAACTCTGCTTCCGTACTGGCAGATGCCTATCTGAAAGGTGTGAAGGTGGAGGATGTGCAGACGTTGTACGAAGGTCTCATCAACGGTACAAAGAATGTCCATCCCGAGGTCTCTTCTACGGGTCGCCTCGGCTATGAGTATTACAACAAGCTTGGTTATGTTCCCTACGATGTGAAAATCAACGAGAACACTGCCCGTACTTTGGAGTATGCTTATAATGACTGGTGCATCTACCGCATGGCAAAAGAACTGAACCGTCCGAAGAAGGAGCAGAAACTCTTTGCGGAACGTGCCATGAACTATAGGAATGTATTTGATAAGGAAAGCAAGCTGATGCGTGGTCGTAATCAAGACGGCCAGTTCCAGTCTCCTTTCTCTCCTTTGAAGTGGGGTGACGCCTTTACTGAAGGTAACAGCTGGCACTATTCCTGGTCTGTATTCCACGACCCTCAAGGTCTGATAGACCTGATGGGTGGAAAAGAGTCTTTCGTAGAGATGCTTGACTCTGTATTTATTGTCCCGCCCTTGTTCGATGACAGCTACTACGGCCAGGTAATCCATGAAATCCGTGAGATGACAGTGATGAATATGGGTAACTATGCCCATGGCAACCAGCCCATCCAGCACATGATTTACCTTTATAACTACGCCGGGGAACCTTGGAAGGCCCAATATTGGCTTCGTCAGGTAATGAACCGCATGTATACTGCCGGTCCCGACGGTTATTGCGGTGACGAGGACAACGGTCAGACTTCCGCGTGGTATGTCTTCTCTGCACTTGGTTTCTATCCGGTTTGCCCTGGTACGGACGAGTATGTATTGGGCGCCCCTCTGTTCCGTAAGGCTACCCTCCATTTCGAGAACGGTAAGTCCCTGACAATTGACGCTCCGGATAACTCACCGGAGAACATGTATATCGAGTCTCTCAAGGTGAACGGCGTGGATTATTCCAGGAATTATCTGACGCATGGCGATTTGCTGAATGGCGGTACCTTGAGGTTTGATATGGGCAGCCAGCCTAATATGAAGAGAGGTACGCAGCCGGAAGATTATCCTTATTCTTTCTCGAATGAACTGAAGAAGTAAAGAGTAGTAATAATATAGTAAGAAAAGGGTTGCCTCGAAAATAAGTTGATATATCATTTTGTTATTTACTATCTGTATTATAGGTGTTTTTCTTGAATCAGGTGGAAATAATTATTTACTTCGTTAGTAATATTGAGCAAAATGATATATCAACTTGTTTTCGGGGTAACTCTTTTTTTTAGGATTAATGATAAAAAAGATACTTTTTCAGTAAGTGTATTTTCATTGTCTGTTGTTTTATATAGGAATGCGAGAGAATGAATCTCTCGAAGTAATTTATTGTATAACCTATAAATTGTGTTTATGAAAGACAATTATGCTTTTCGGAGTTCGACGTTCATGCGGGCTTTATTAGTTTTGTTGTTCATGGCAGTTTCTATCCAGTGGGGCTTTGCCCAGTTAAACCTGAATGTGTCTCGTGGCACATTGGGGACAGTCATTGAACAAATCAAGTCTCAATCCAAGTATCAATTTTTTTATGACGACAAGCTGGCTGCGCTGTCAGTAGAAAACGTTAAAGTGAACAATGTATCCATTGAAGATGCTTTGAATGTTATTCTCAAGGGGAAGAACATTTCGTATAAAGTGGAGGACAACATCGTTTATCTTTCAGAAAAGACCGCTACTTCACAAGAAGGTAAGCAACAGGGGAAAGAGAGGACTATTACCGGAGTCGTATCAGATGATATGGGGCCTCTGATTGGTGTGAACGTATTGGTAAAAGGTACCAGCAATGGTTGTATTACAGACCTGGACGGTAACTTTACGTTGACCACTACAGAAGCGAATCCGGTACTTGTATTCTCTTATATCGGTTATAAGTCGCAGGAAATTTCGGCGACCGGTTCAGCTTCCATTAATGTACTGATGCAGAATGACACGCAGATGATTGAAGAAGTGGTGGTCACTGCCCTCGGTATCAAGCGATCGGAAAAGGCATTGTCCTACAATGTACAGCAGGTGAATACGGATGCCATTACTTCCAATAAAGACGCCAACTTTGTAAATTCATTGAGTGGTAAGGTAGCGGGTGTGAACATCAATGCTTCTTCATCCGGTGTAGGTGGTGTATCAAAGGTAGTGATGCGTGGTACGAAATCTATCATGCAGTCTTCCAATGCACTTTATGTTATTGACGGTGTGCCTATTTTCTCTGGCCGTGGTACTGCCGGAGGTAAGGAGTTCGACTCCCAGGGATCTTCAGAACCGATTGCCGATATCAACCCGGAAGACATCGAGTCAATGTCAGTCCTGACTGGTGCCGCCGCTGCTGCCTTGTATGGTTCGGAAGCTGCCAACGGTGCCATTGTCATTACTACAAAGAAAGGTAAAGAAGGTAAGGTGAGCCTTACTGTCAGCAGTAATACTGAATTCACCAATCCGTTTGTGATGCCGAGCTTCCAAAACCGTTACGGTACGGGAACCGGTGGTGTGATGAGCACTTCAGGAGCCATGAGCTGGGGAGCGCCTTTGTCTGCAGCCAATAACTACAATTACAGCCCGAGAGATGATTATTTCCAGACGGGTATTGTAGGAACAGAGAGCATTTCTTTGTCAACCGGTACAGAGAAAAACCAGACGTATGCATCGGCTGCTGCTGTAAACTCCAAGGGTATTGTTCCCAACAACAAATACAACCGTTACAACTTTACGGTACGTAACACCACTACTTTCCTGGACGACAAGATGACTCTGGATTTCGGTGCAAGCTATATTCTGCAGAATGACCAGAACATGACGAACCAGGGTACTTACAACAACCCGTTGGTGGGTGCTTATTTGTTCCCGCGCAGCAACGACTGGTCTGATATCAGCATGTATGAGCGCTATGACGCTGCCCGTAAAATTTATACGCAATACTGGCCGGTAGGTGACGAAGGTATGGTAATGCAGAATCCTTATTGGATTAACTACCGCAATCTGCGCCAGAACAAGAAGGACCGCTATATGCTGAATGCCGGTTTGAGCTATAAGATTCTGGACTGGCTGACTGTTTCAGGACGTGTACGTTTGGATAACTCCAACAATGACTATACAGAAAAGTTCTATGCTTCTACCAATACCCAGCTCACCGAGAGCTCTTCACGCGGCCTTTATGGTATTACCAAGACGCAGGACAAACAGTTGTATGCTGACTTCCTGGTGAGTATCAACAAATATTTCGGTGAAGACTGGTCACTTCAGGCCAATGTCGGTGGTTCATTCTCCGATATACGTTCGGATGCAATGAAGACCCGTGGTCCGATTGCCGACGGGGGCGATGCTTTCAACGGCGAACCGGTAGGTTTGACCAACTACTTTGCCATTCAGAACCTGAGTGCCAGCAAGACACAGCGTTTGCAGGAGGGATGGCGTGAACAGACCCAGTCTCTTTTCGCTTCGGCTGAGCTTGGCTACAAGAATACTTACTTCTTGACGTTGACCGGACGTAATGACTGGCCTTCACAGTTGGCAGGTCCCAACTCCAACAGCAAATCATTCTTCTATCCTTCAGTCGGTGGTTCTGTTGTACTGTCTGAGCTAATGCCTAACTTGAACAAAGATTATCTTTCTTTTATAAAGGTTCGTGGTTCATGGGCATCTGTTGGTAGTGCTTTCTCCAGATATTTGGCTAATCCTCACTATGAATGGAATTCAAGTTCCGGCCAGTGGAGTATCACGACCCAATATCCGTTGTACAATTTGAAACCTGAACGTACCAATTCTTGGGAAATCGGTTTGAACATGCGTTTCCTCAAGAACTTTGAATTGGACGTGACATATTACAATGCCAAGACTATGAACCAGACATTCAACCCGCAGTTGCCTGTCAGCGGTTGGTCGGCTATGTATATCCAGACTGGGGCCGTACGTAACTCCGGTATTGAGTTGTCGCTGAATTACAAGAATACCTGGAAAGATTTTACATGGGATACCGGTATAACCTTCTCCAGTAACAAGAATAAAATCCTGACTTTGGCAGACAATGCCATCAATCCCGTTACCGGTGAGCTGTTCTCTTTGAGCACGTTGAATATGGGTGGCTTAGGTGATGCCCGCTTCTTGCTGAAAGAAGGTGGGAGCATGGGTGACCTTTACTCACTGCGAGATATGAAACGTGATGCCAATGGACAGATTTTTGTGGACCAAAATGGAACGGTTGCTACGGAAGCCATAACGGACCCGGATAAATACATCAAGTTGGGAAGCGTACTTCCTAAAGGTAATTTGGCTTGGCGTAATAACTTCATTTGGAAGAATTTCACAGCAGGTTTCTTGATTTCAGCCCGTTTGGGTGGTGTGGTTTACTCACGTACACAAGCTATGTTGGACTATTACGGTGTGTCCGAGGCTTCTGCCGATGCACGTGATTTAGGTTACGTGTTGGTGAATGGTAGAGATAAGGTAAACCCCGAAACATGGTACGGTGTAGTAGGTAGCGGCACGTCTGTTCCTCAATACTACACTTATTCTGCTACCAATGTCCGTCTGCAGGAAGTATCTTTGGGTTACACCATCCCCAGAAAGTTGTTGAATGATGTGTGCGATATCAAGGTTTCGTTGGTAGGCCGCAACTTGTGGATGATTTACAGCAAGGCTCCTTTCGATCCCGAAAGTGTAGCTTCTACCGATAACTTTTATCAGGGAATAGACTATTTCATGATGCCGGCTTTGCGTAACATCGGCTTTAGCTTGAGCTTTAAATTTTAATACCAAACGATATGAAAAAGAAAAATATTATAAATAAATTGATTGTTGCTCCGTTGGTTATGGGCTTTATGTCCTGTACCGGCAATTATATGGATATCAACTCCAATCCTTATCAACCGGGTGATTTGACTCCGGATGATTATGCACTGGGTTCTGCCATGAGTAACTTGGCAAGTACGGTTATCTCATCAGATGTCAATACGGCACAGTTTACTGATTGTTTGTTGGGTGGACCGTTGGGAGGTTATTTTGCCGATTCAAATGCCGGCTGGTCCAATACAATATCCAATTTTAATGCTACAAATGACTGGACGCGTGTGTTCTTGATAAGTGACCGTATCATTTCAACACTTTACGGTAACTTGAGCACAGTGAAACAAGTATCGGAGAATACCAATAATCCGGTTCCTTATGCCATTGCTCAAATCATAAAGGTTGCTGCCATGAGTCGCGTGACTGATGCGTATGGTCCTATTCCTTATTCTAAAATCGGTCAGGATGGCAAGATTACCATTCCTTATGATACGCAGGAAGAAGTATATAACGCATTCTTCAAGGAACTGGACGAATCCATCGAGGTGCTGACTGAAAACAGAAATGCGGCGTTGGTTGCTTCTGCAGATTTCGTGTACAGTGGTAATGTACAGAAGTGGGTGAAGTTTGCCAATTCATTGAAACTGCGTTTGGCTATCCGTATTGCCAATGTAAGCCCTGCTAAGGCTAAAGAAATGGCTGAAAGTGCGGTGAATCACGAATTGGGTCTGATTGAAACAAATGCAGACAATGCCACATGGAAATATTTCGGTACAATCAGCAATCCGTTGTTTGTGGCAGTACGTTACAATGAAGAAGCTTCAGGTGGTGATACCCATCCTGCTGCCGACATCATCTGCTACATGAACGGTTACAACGACAATCGCCGTGCCAGCTATTTTGAGGAGTCAAAATGGCCGGGAGAGGCTTATGTGGGATTGCGTCGCGGTATCAACCTCAGTAAGATGAAAGAGTATTTCATCAATTATTCACGTGTGAAGATTTCTTCTTCTGATCCCGTGCTTTGGATGAATGCGGCAGAAGTTGCTTTCTTGCGTGCTGAAGCCGCTGCAATCTATGGTTTCAACATGAAAGGAACCGCTGCTGATTTTTATGAACAAGGTGTCCGCCTTTCTTTCGAACAGTGGGGAGCTACCGGTGTAGACAGTTATCTGGCTGATGAAAGCAGTGTACCTGCTCTTTACAAAGATCCCGCCGGTCTTAATACTTATGAAAAGAACCTTTCAGCCATTACTGTCAAGTGGAATGAAGGGGCATCCAAGGAAGAAAAACAGGAACGTATCATTACCCAGAAGTGGATTGCGAATTGGCCGTTAGGTAACGAAGCTTGGGCTGACTATCGCCGTACGGGCTATCCCAAACTGTTGCCTGCAACCAGTGAAGGTAACTTGAGCGGTGGAATTGTTGATAGCGAGAAAGGTGCACGCCGTATGCCTTATCCTTCTGAAGAATATACAAGTAATACTGAAAACGTGCAAGAGGCAGTAAGCAACTATCTGGGTGGACCGGACAACATGGCTACTGACGTATGGTGGGCACGCAAATAATAACAATAAATGCTGAATAATTATGAAATTATATAAGAAATCATTCAAAGGAATCGCGCTGGCAGCTTTTTCCGTATTGGCATTGTCTGCCTGCTCCGACTGGACGGATTCAGAGAGTATTAAACTGAAAGAACCCGGAATCGACGAACAGTCTCCCGAACTGTATGCCAAGTATCTGAAGAACTTGCAGGAATACAAGAATTCTGACCATAAGATTGTATACGGCTGGTTTGATAATAGTGAGAAAGTTCCTTTCAGCCGCGGGCAGCACATGTCGGATGTTCCCGACAGCCTGGACGTAATTATCGCAACTACTCCCGATTTGGCGGAATTCGAATTGGAAGATATTGCAAATGTACATGAGAAGGGAACGAAAGTATTCTATTCCATCAGCTATGACAATATCTTGAAGGAACATACCGACAAGGTGAAAGAAGGAACAGAAACATCTGCATTCTCGGCTTATCTGTCGGCTGAGCTGAACAGACTGATAGCTCTTGAAGCACCTTTCGACGGTATTGTAGCCGAGTATCGTGGTAGCAATCCTATCTACATGTCCGAAGCCGACAAGGCTGAAGCAAAGGCAAATCAGGATACTTTCTTCGGTGTGATATCCAACTGGAAGAGTGCCAATTCAGGTAAGCAACTGGTGTTCCAGGGGTATCCTGCCAACCTGATAGGCCAGTCTGTGCTCTCTTCTTGTGACCATATCATCTTGATTACAAATGATGTCACGGATGTTGCCCAACTGGGGATAGAAGCGCTTCAGGCCTTGATGGCAGACGGTGTTCCGGCTGACCGCTTCATTGTATCGGCATCTACCGTCTCTCTGGATACAACAGATAAGACTACCGGATATTACAATGCTTTGAGAGCTCTGTCGGAAGCTGCTTATTGGGTGACAGAACCGTCTGCAGAGTTTACAAAAGCTGGTCTGGCTATTGAGAACATGCAGAATGATTATTACAATGCTACCAATACCTATCAATACGTGAGAGAAGCTATCAATATTATGAATCCTGCTCCTAAAAAATAAAAGAATATCATGAAACTGAAAAGTATATATTTAGTATCGATGGCATTATTGGCAGGTGTATTTGCTGCTTGTAATGATAATGACGTTGAGAATTTCGATAATCAGGTGTATATCAACGGCTCGGCGATGACCAGTACTGTGTTGTTGAAAAACACTGTTTCCGATACGGAAGGTTCATTCCGGATTTCAATGGCCCGTCCTGAATCGCAGGATATAACTATTGCCTTGAAGGCGGACCCTTCACTGGTAGCTACTTATAACGCTACCTATTATGACACAGCCGAGGCTCTGCCGGAAAACTATTATACGGTAGAAACTCCGCAGGCTACCATTTTGGCCGGTGCTGTCATTTCAGACGACATCACTGTCAGCTTCAAGAACTTGACGGAGCTGGACCGTGAGAAGGTATATGTATTGCCGGTTACGGTAGACCAGGCAAGCATCGGAGTCTTGAAGAGCTCCGGTACCATGTACTACGTGCTGAAGGGTGCCGCATTGATTAATACGGTTCCTGATATTACCAAGAATCTGGTTTACGTAACTTGGACCAATCCAGATGTAGCCAATAATATGAATAAGCTGACGGCAGAAGCGTTGATTCGTGTAAGCAAGTTTGACAAGATGCTGACTTCCATTATGGGTATCGAAGGTAAGTTCCTGCTCCGCATCGGTGATGCCGGAATTCCTCAAAACCAGTTGCAGGTGGCTACAAGTAGCGGCAATGTGACCGATGAGAGTCTGGTTATTCCGACAAACGAATGGACACATATCGCTGTGACCTACGATGCGGATGCAAAAACAGTTATAATCTACATCAATGGTAAGAATATGCTGGAGACTACTTTGGACTGCGGAGTCGTGAACTGGGGCCAGACCATGACCGATGAAGGTAACGGATTCTGGATTGGCCATTCATACAATCGTGACCGTTGGTTGGAAGGTAATATCTCAGAGGTGCGTATCTGGAACAAGGTGTTGACATCAGCAGAAATCAATGCAAAGGACCACTTCTACCAGGTAGAGCCGGATGCTGACGGACTGGTTTCTTACTGGAAGTTCGATGAGGGCGCCGGTACTGCCATTCACGATTATAGCGGAAATGAGAACAATGCTACTGCAGTGGAATCATTGACTTGGACTGCTGTGGAACTGCCCGCTAAATAATTTAGTTATACCTTAATTCAAATAAAAAGATATTGATTATGAAATATATGAATCATGTAAAATCAGGCTTGCTGGCAATGGCTTTTGCATGTGCAGGAATATGCTTCACCGGTTGTGAAGATGATGTTGTCATCAACACCGGCAACAGTGACAAGCTGGATACTGTGGATGGCGTGTATGGCTATGTAAAGTCTGCCGCCGGTGCACGTGAACTTACTCCGATTTCTGTTTTTGGCGACAAGGTTGCTACCGGACATCTCTATTTTGAACTGAGCAAAGCTGCAGAGCAGGATGTTACGGTGACCTTCAAAGTGGACGAAGACGTTTTGGAGGCTTACAATAAGAAGAATGGAACAAGCTATAAAATGTATCCCGCCGATAAGCTGAGCCTGGCGAACGGTGGAACTGCCACTATCAAGGCGGGCGAACAGAAGTCGGCTTCTGTGGAACTGAATATCAATGCCGGAGGCACAATCGGACAGACTTATGCTGTTGCCGTTTCTGCATCTGCCAATAACGGTGTGGAAGTTTCTACAAACAATCAGGAATATATTTACTTGGTAAAGCCTTTGGCTGCTATTCCTGAGAGTATCAGTAAGGGTGATATACTTACACATTGCTTTGTGGAAGTAAATGACGAGAACATCTTGAATATGGGTGAATATACCATGAAGAGCAACGGAAAGCCTTTCTTTGATGTAGTCAGCATTTTTGCTGCCAACATCAATGTGGATAGCAAGACCGGTCGCGTACATGTTTTCTGCAATGACCAGGTTTCCTTCTTGCTGAGAAATGCGGATAAGTTCATCCGTCCTTTGCAGGCTAAGGGCATTAAGGTGGCTATGACTATTCTTGGCAACCATGACGAGGCTGGTATGGGTAACCTTTCGGAAGCTGCTGCCAAAGACTTTGCCAAGGAACTGAAAGCCTACTTGGATATTTATGGTTTGGATGGTATTGACTTTGATGATGAGTACACCAGCTACAACAACTCCAATCCCAGCCCCGGCTTCGAAACACGCTCACGTGCCAACTTCGCGCGTTTGGTTTATGAGTGCCGCCAGGTATTTGGCAACAAGTTGATTGGTGTGTATGAATATGGTTCGCTCGACTCTCCAGACGGTGAGGTAGAGGGTATGAAGGTAGGTGACATTGTGGACTATATGACCTACGGTTACTACCAGAATCAGAATCCCGAGGGAGCCTTTGGCCGTGAAGAGTCTCATTTTGAGAACCTGCCCAAATCCAAGTATGCTCCGCTGCCTTGGAAGATTAATGATGAGTTGAACGGAGGTTGGAGTGGATTTGACAAGAGCAAATTCCAGAAAGTGAAAGATGAAGGTTATGGCATTCAGATGTTCTACAATCCCAAACCGCTGGTGTATCAGTATTATACGTTGCTTTCGGAAATAAGTAAAGTACTTTTTGATGATGAAGTGGAGTGGAGCGGCAAGTACTGGAGCCGTATCGGTGAAGCTTATCAGGGCAAAATGTTGGGTTATGAAGATTTGGTCGGCGAGTGGAAAGTAACTTCCAGTAACTCTCTCTTTACCTATGTGGATGAAGAAGGCAATCCTCGCTGGTGGGATTGGAAAGGCAGTCAGGAGTTTGAGAAGAATGTAATTATAGAGAAGGATGAAGAAGGTACCGGATATGTGGTTTACAACTGGGGTACTTTCCCCGAAATCACCGGTAAGTATCCGATGCATTGCGATTACTATAACGGTGCACTGCTCATCTATCCGCAAACCATTCATGAGGGCGATGCTGAAGACCCTGCTACCTACAAGATGCATTTCGGTACTTACAGCAAGAATTTCCAGTGGAAAGCATATCCTAACTATGATGATTACTATATGGATGGTGCTATTGCTCCTAACGGTGATATGCATATCTATGGCTTGGGCAACAGATGGGCTATCAATCCCTATAAGTATGTAGGCGGTGAGATTGAGACCGACATCTTCCCCGATGTTCCTTACTTCGTGAGTGAGAACTATACGATGAAGAAGGTACGCTGATGCCGTGTTTTCCGTAAACTGAGGTTTCGGAAAACGGATGCTTGAACCTTTTCATACATGAAACAAAGGAGGGCTTTGCTCAAAGTAATAGGGCGGCCCTCCTCAAGCATTCTCATATAACAAGATTCTATTATGAAGCTATACACCTACTTATACAATAAACAATATGAAGAAAAACATGAAATCTAGTTCCATACTGTTGGGCGGACTTTTTCTGCTGGGGGCGGTTTGCAGCTGTACCCAGACGGCACCGGACTATGCGTCTTACGTCAATCCGTTCATCGGTACGGGTGGACATGGGCATACCTATCCCGGAGCGGTAGTTCCCAACGGGATGATTCAGCCCAGCCCCGACACGCGTATCTACGAGTGGGATGCCTGCTCCGGATATTACTATGCAGATACTACTATCAACGGATTTTCACATACCCACGTCAGCGGTACGGGTTGTGCCGATTACGGGGATGTGCTGCTGATACCCACTGTAGGTCGGCAGGATTACCACTCCATGGGCTCGAAGAGCCAGCAGATGGCGTACGCCTCTGCCTTTTCCCACGAGAATGAAACAGCCGAACCGGGATATTATTCCGTATTTTTGGACCGCTACGGGGTGAAAGCCGAACTGACCTCTACCAAACGTGCGGCGATTCATCGCTATACCTTCCCGAAAGCGGAAGATGCAGGCTTTATCCTCGACCTGGATTACAGTATCCAGCGCCAGAAGAATGAACAGATGGAGCTGGAAGTAATCAGCGATACTGAAATCCGTGGACGCAAGAAGACTGTATATTGGGCTTTCGACCAGTATATCAACTTCTACGCTAAGTTCTCCAAACCATTTACCTATACGCTGGTCACGGACTCCATGGCATTGGACGAAGGCGGTCCGCTTCTGCCTACAGCTAAAGCTTTACTGCAATTCCAGACGGAGCCCAATGAAGAGGTATTGGTAAAGGTAGGTGTGTCTGCCGTGGATATGGACGGTGCCCGCAAGAATGTGGAAGCCGAAATCTCCGGATGGGATTTTGACGGTGTGCGCCGTGCTGCCCGCCAGCAGTGGAACACTTATCTTTCCAAGATTGACATCGATACGAAGGACAACGACCAGCGTACCATGTTCTACACGGCACTTTACCACACGGGTATGCAGCCCAACTTGTTTACCGATGCTGACGGACGTTACTTTGGTATGGACTTGAAGCCCCATCAAGGCAGGGTGGACGAGCCTATCTACACCATTTTCTCTTTATGGGACACTTTCCGTGCCTATCATCCGCTGATGACGATTATTGATCCTGAACTGAACGAGGCTTTCATCCGTTCGCTCATCCAGAAGTCCCGCGAGGGCGGCGTCCTGCCTATGTGGGAACTGGCCGGAAACTATACGGGTACCATGATTGGTTATCATGCAGCCTCCCTCATAGCGGATTCTTATGTAAAGGGATACCGTAACTTCGACGTGCAGGAGGCTTACAAGGCTTGCCTCCGTACGGCAGAATACGATACGACGGGTATTATCACCCATCCTTTGGTTGTGCCGCATCTGATGCCGCAGGCCAAGTACTGGAAGAACAAGATTGGCTACGTGCCTTGCGATAAAGACAATGAATCTGTGGCTAAAGCTTTGGAATATGCTTACGATGACTGGTGTATCTCCGTACTGGCAGGTGCTTTGGACGACGAAGCCAACCGCGATAAGTATGCGGCTTTTGCCGAGGGATATAAAGTTTATTTCGATCCGAGTACCCACTTCATGCGCGGACTGGACAGTGAGGGCAACTGGCGTACGCCTTTCAACCCCCGCGCTTCCAATCACCGTAATGATGACTATTGCGAAGGTACGGCATGGCAGTGGACTTGGTTCGTTCCCCACGATGTGGATGGACTGGTGGAACTGATGGGAGGACGCGACGCCTTCATCGGCAAGTTGGATTCTCTGTTCACGGCCGATTCCAAGCTGGAAGGTGAATCGACCTCGGTGGATATTTCCGGTCTGATAGGCCAGTATGCCCACGGCAATGAGCCAAGCCATCACATTGCCCATCTCTACAACTACGTAGGCCAGCCCTGGCGTACGCAGGAGATTGTGGATGAGGTGCTGCATACGCTTTACTTCAACAACCCCGACGGACTTTCGGGCAATGAAGACTGCGGACAGATGTCTGCATGGTACATTCTGAATGCGATGGGCTTCTATCAGGTATGCCCCGGCAAGCCGGTATATTCCATCGGACGCCCGCTGTTCAACGAGGCGACCGTTCATCTGAAAGACGGCAAGTCGTTCAAGGTGATAGCCCACAACAACAGCCGCGACAACAAGTATGTGCGGAGCATTGTGCTGAACGGCAATAAGTTGGAGACTCCATTCTTCACGCATCAGGATATAGTGGACGGCGGTACGCTGGAGCTGACTATGGGCAGTGAACCGTTGAAGTGACACAGATAATATACAGAAGGGATGAGCCGAAAAAATCATAATCCTATATCGTGGGTCCCCACCGTATATTTTGCCATGGGATTGCCGTTTGTGGTGCTGAACATGGTTTCTGTGTTGATGTTCAAGGGGCTGGGTATCGGTGACGCGCAGATTGCTCTGTGGACGTCGCTCATCATGATGCCCTGGACGCTGAAGTTCCTTTGGAGTCCGTTCCTTGAAATGTTCAAGACGAAGAAGTTTTTCGTGGTACTGACGCAGATGGTTACCGGAGCAGGTTTTGCTCTGGTGGCTTTGGCGTTGCAGTTACCGTTCTTTTTTGCGATATGCATTGCGCTGCTGGCAGTGATTGCTTTCAGCGGAGCCACGCACGATGTGGCTACGGATGGTGTCTACATGTCGGAACTGAACAAGCAGGACCAGGCCAAGTATATCGGTTGGCAGGGAGCCTTCTACAATATAGCGAAGATTGTGGCGTCCGGCGGGTTGGTCTGGCTGGCAGGTGCCTTGCTGGTAGGTTTCGGTGGGGTGGAGGGTGCCACAGAGGCAGTCCGCCACGAGGCTACCCGGCATGCATGGATGACGGTGATGCTGATATTGGCGGCGGTGATGCTGCTGCTTGGCTTCTACCACATGCGCATGCTGCCATCGGGCGGTGCTGCCGCATCCGGCGCCAAGTCGGCAAGAGAGACGTGGGAGCAGTTGGTGGCGGTAATCAAGGATTTCTTCTTGAAGAAGCACATCTGGTACTATATAGCGTTCATTATCCTTTATCGCCTTGCCGAGGGTTTTGTCATGAAGATTGTCCCTCTTTTCTTGAAGGCGGAGCGTTCGGCAGGTGGCTTGGGACTGAATGAGCAGCAGATAGGTTTGTACTACGGCACTTATGGGGCGGCAGCCTTTGTGCTGGGGTCACTGTTGGCAGGCTATTACATTTCGCACCGGGGATTGCGGCGGACGCTGTTCTCTCTGTGCTGCATCTTCAATCTGCCTTTTGTGGCGTATACCCTGCTTGCCATGTACCAGCCGGAAAGCGGGTTGCTGATAGGTAGTGCCATCGTGCTCGAGTACTTCGGTTATGGTTTTGGTTTTGTGGGACTGACTTTGTTCATGATGCAGCAGGTGGCGCCGGGAAAGCACCAGATGGCACATTATGCCTTTGCTTCGGGCATCATGAATCTGGGTGTGATGTTGCCGGGCACAATCAGCGGTTTTGTCAGCGACTGGTTGGGGTACGAGGCGTTCTTTACCTTCACGCTGTTTGCCACCATTCCGGCGTTCCTCATTACGTACTTCATACCATTTACGTATGCCGATGAGAAGAAACAACAATAACCAATTAATAATATAGAGCAATTATGAGCAACAAAATCACAATGCCTTGGGAAGAACGGCCGGCAGGCTGTAAGGATGTAATGTGGCGTTATTCGGAGAATCCCGTAATAGACCGCTACCATATTCCGTCGTCGAACAGCATTTTCAACAGTGCGGTGGTTCCGTTTAAGGATGGTTATGCCGGTGTGTTCCGTTGTGACAACCGGGCGGTGCAGATGAATATCTTTGCCGGTTTCAGCAAGGACGGCATCCACTGGGAAATAGAGCATGAGCCAATCAAGTTCAAGGCCGGGAATACGGACATGATAGAGTCCGAATATAAATACGATCCGCGCGTGACATGGATTGAGGACCGCTACTGGATTACGTGGTGCAACGGCTACTACGGCCCCACCATCGGCATCGGCTATACTTTCGATTTCAAGGAGTTCTTCCAGTGCGAGAATGCTTTCTTGCCTTTCAACCGCAACGGTGTGTTGTTGCCTCAGAAGTTCGATGGCAAATATGCACTCTTGAGCCGTCCCAGCGACAGTGGCCATACGCCTTTCGGAGATATTTACATCAGTTTCAGTCCTGACATGAAGTTCTGGGGCGAACACCGCCATGTAATGGCTCCTACGCCTTTCCCCGAAAGTGCCTGGCAGTGTACCAAGATAGGGGCGGGTTCGGTACCGTTCCTCACGGACGAGGGCTGGCTGATGTTCTATCACGGCGTGATAACCACTTGCAACGGTTTCCGTTACTCCATGGGGGCGGCTATTCTGGATAAGGACAATCCTGCCAAGTTGCTCTACCGCACCCGTGAGTATCTGCTTGCGCCGGCTGCTCCATACGAACTGGCAGGCGATGTACCCAATGTGGTGTTCCCTTGCGCAGCATTGCAGGATGGAGAACGTGTAGCTGTATACTACGGTGCAGCCGATACGGTAGTGGGGCTTGCCTTTGGCTATATCCGCGAGATTCTGGAGTTCACGAAGCGCACAAGTATTTTGTAAGCACCAAGCAGTTGGCGGGCGCTTGGTATTGCTGAAAAGCGTCTGCCGTAACTGTCTTATACTTAGTGTAATGTCACTGCAAAGATACTGCATGCTTTTTGCAGTGCTACTGCAAAGCCGTTGCAGTGCCACTGCAAAGCTGATGCAGCGTCACTGCAAAGCTGTTGCAGCGCTACTGCAAAGTAGTTTGCAGTGTCACTGCAGACCGTTTGCAGTAACTTTGCAGAGTGCATGCAATGACACCGGCATGGGTAGCGTGCTCACTAACTAATAAAGAACAAATCCTTACTATATTATGAAACGACTGATTACTTTCTGTATCATCTCCTTTGGAATGCTCACGGCATCTATGGCTGCGGAGAAACAGCCGACGGACTATGTGAATCCTTTTATTGGTACCACCAACTTCGGCACTACGAATCCGGGAGCCGTCTGTCCCAACGGAATGATGTCCGTAGTGCCCTTCAACGTGATGGGCTCGGAGGACAACAAATACGATAAAGATGCCCGCTGGTGGTCCACTCCCTATGAGTATCACAATTGTTTCTTCACCGGATATTCGCATGTCAATTTGAGCGGTGTGGGCTGTCCGGAATTGGGCTCTTTGCTGCTGATGCCCACTACGGGAGAGCTGTCCGTGGATTACAAGGAGTATGGAAGCCGCTATAAGGACGAGCAGGCATCTCCTGGATATTACAGCAACTTCCTGACTCGCTACAATGTGAAGACGGAAGTGACGGCAACTCCCCGCACGGGTGTGGCGCGTTTCACTTTTCCTGCAGGACAAAGCCATGTGCTGCTGAACCTGGGCGAAGGCCTGACTAATGAATCGGGAGCTTTTCTGCGCCGGACGGGTGAGTGCGAGTTTGAAGGTATGAAGCTGCTGGGTACTTTCTGCTACAACCCGCAGGCCGTTTTCCCCATCTACTTTGTGATGCGTGTCAACAAGCAGCCTGCCGCTTCGGGCTACTGGAAGAAGCAACGCCCCATGACCGGTGTGGAGGCTGAATGGGATCCCGATAACGGACGCTACAAACTTTACACCGGCTACGGGAAAGAGCTGGCAGGAGATGACATCGGCGCTTACCTTACATTCCATACCGAAGAGGGCGAGCAAGTGGAAGTACAGATGGGAGTCTCTTTTGTGAGTATAGAGAATGCCAGGCTCAATCTGGATACCGAGCAGCAGGGAAAGAATTTCAGCCAAGTGCTGGAGGAAGCCCGTCGCCGCTGGAACGATGACCTCTCGCGCATCCTTGTGGAAGGAGGTACGGAGGAACAGAAAACCGTCTTTTATACGGCACTCTATCATACGCTGATACATCCCAATATCCTGCAAGATGTGAACGGGGAATATCCTGCTATGGAGAGTGACAAAATTCTGACCACCAAAGGAGACCGTTATACCGTCTTTTCCTTGTGGGACACTTACCGCAATGTGCACCAGCTTCTTACGCTGGTATATCCCGAACGGCAATTGCAGATGGTGCGCTCCATGCTCGACATGTACCGCGAACACGGCTGGCTTCCCAAATGGGAACTCTACGGACGTGAGACGCTGACCATGGAAGGCGACCCTTCCATTCCCGTCATCGTCGACACCTGGCTGAAAGGTCTGCGCGACTTTGATATAGAACTGGCCTACGAGGCCATGCGCAAGGGAGCCACCCTGCCGGGAGCGGAGAACCTGCTCCGTCCGGACAATGACGACTACGTGTCATTGGGATATGTGCCCCTGCGGGAGCAGTATGACAATTCCGTTTCACATGCCCTGGAATACTATATAGCCGACAATGCCTTGTCGCGCATAGCTGCTGCGCTTGGCAAGAAGGAGGATGCCCGTCTGTTCCACGAACGTTCGCTGGGCTACAAGCATTATTACTGTAAGGAGTACGGTACTTTCCGTCCTATCCTGCCTAACGGTGAATTCTATGCTCCTTTCGACCCGAGGCAGGGAGAGAACTTTGAGCCGAACCCCGGATTTCACGAAGGTTGTGCCTGGAACTATACTTTCTATGTTCCCCACGATGTGAAAGGGCTTGCCCGGCTCATGGGTGGAAAGAAGCCGTTCGTAGACAAGCTTCAGCGTGTGTTCGACGAAGGACTGTACGACCCTGCCAACGAACCGGACATTGCATACGCCCATCTTTTTTCTTATTTCAAGGGTGAGGAGTGGCGCACGCAGAAAGAGCTGCACCGCCTTTTGCAGAAGTATTTCAAGAATGCCCCCGACGGAATTCCCGGCAATGATGATACCGGAACGATGTCCGCTTGGGCTATCTTCAATATGATGGGCTTTTATCCGGATTGTCCCGGAGAACCGGCTTATACGCTGTCTACTCCGGTATTTGATAAGGTGACCATAAAGCTCGACCCTAAGTATTGGGGACGCGACCAACTGGTGATAGAGACGGAACGCCCGTCGGCAGAGTCGCTTTATATCCGTGAAATGGAACTGGGAGGAAAAAAACTGTCCCGATATCGTATCACTCATGAAGAACTGGTGCAGAGTGGAAAACTGCGATTTAGGCTTCGATAGGTATTGTGAGTCAGGATAGCATCGGTGATGGTTTAGGTTGCCCGTCGTTGACAGAGTTCATGTCAGTGGCGGGCTTTTCTATGCAGGTTGGCTTCCGGCAGGCTGATAGGGTATTTCGAACCAGAATTCGGAACCTTTCCCCGGAATAGAGCTGACGCCCACTTTTCCGTTCATTTTCTCGGCAATCATGGTGCAGATGGAGAGTCCGAGACCCGTGCCTTGTTTAAAACTGTTTAGCTTGACAAAGCGTTCGAATACATCCTTTTGCTTTTCAGGAGGAATGCCGCAACCGGTATCACGGACAAAGAAGCGAATCCTGTCTTCTTGCGGCAGGTGATAACCAATGTCGATGAAACCTTCTTCCGTATGCTTGAGGGCGTTTGACAGATAGTTGTTCAGTACTTGTCTTACCCGTTTGGGGACTGTGTGAATAATACAGTAATCCGCACCGGGCAGGAGACGTATACTGACTTCGGACGGAAGTTTCAGTTTTGCCATCGTCTGCATTTCATCAAGCGTCTTGTTTACATCCATATCTCCTTCTGTGAATTCGAGAATGCCGGCTTCGATGCGTGACAGGTCGAGAATATCATTAATCAGTTGCAGCAGCAGTTGGGTGTTTTCTTCGATGATATGTATGTATTCCTTTGTATCTTCGTCTTGTATATAATCGGAAAGTATGGAGGAGAATCCGACGATGGCGTTTAGCGGAGTACGTATCTCGTGGCTCATGTTGGCGAGAAAAGCCGATTTCAGGCGGTTGGCTTCTTCTGCTTTCTCTTTGGCTGCCAGCAGTTCGGTGATGTCCAGTGCAGAACTGACAATCCACCTCTCTTTCCCTTTGTTGTAGGACACCAGCGTTTTGTGAAACGACAGAATATACTCTCTGCCTTTGGGATTGACAAAGTGTTTGATGTAGGACTGGGGAGTTTCCGACTCTTCAACTTCTTTGTCTGTCTCTTGGATGAAATTATCTTGCATTAGGGGTTTGAACTCCTCTTCATAGTGTCCCACAATATCCTCAGCGGGGACTTCCATCATCTCTGCCGCTTTTTTGTTCCATATCAGGTAACGTCCTTCATCGTTTTTATCTTTTACTGTAGTGGCGATGGGAAGGTTCTCCAGAATACTTTCAAGGAAGAAACGGTATTTTTCGTTTTCCCGGCGTTGGACTTCATCTTCCGTAATGTCGCGTATGAAGGCTATGACATAATTTCTGTTGAGGTAGACCATGCGCACTGCGATATATAGTTTCTCACCACTTTCTATTCTTATCTTTAGGGTCAGGCTGTCCGAAGTGCGGGTATTCAGTACGCGTAACAGCGACGTCATGTATTTCCGGCATTCATCGGCATCTGTCACTAAATTATTGATATTTAGAACTCCCGGATTCAGGAACGGAAGTCTGTTTGCCTTTTCGGTAGGTGTATTAAGTAGTTTTACGACAATACCTTGTCTGTTCAGCAGATATACTGGAATGTCTATTGCCCGGATAATCTGTCTGTTCAGACTTTTGTATTTATGATTTATCCAGTATAGAAAGCTTGCAGATGTAACGGCAATTAACAGAAATAACTGTACTTCTCCAAATAATGTAAGATGCATACGCGGTGTCTTTCATTTCGTCTGTCCCCATTGACGAAGGTTATTATATAAAAAGCGCGAGGACTGTTATTGTCTATCTGCATTCGAGGCTCTGGAAAATGCCCACACCGTTAATAGACAACAGCCCCCACGCCTAAGTATATAATAACATAGACGTGAAGAAACTGTTGCTATTATCCTGCGGTGTTTAAGAGAATTTTCCAGATTCCGAATAGCAGGGATAATAACTTTCGCTTCTTGCGTTCTTATCGAATCGAGTCAAAAATGACCGTTATCACTATAACAGCCAAGACTTTGGTGCAAAAGTAGTATATTTTTCGGGATGTACGGTATGATGAGGGCAATAAAGTGTGTATGCAAACAAAGCGTGATGGTATTTGACCGTCACGCTTTGTATAGCTTGCCATTAAAAGTTGTTAGAGAGAATTGTTAGAGGATTTATTTCATGGCTTCTATAGTGTATCCTTGTTGCTTCAGAAGGTTCAACACTCCATTGTCTCCGGGCAGGTGTCCGGCGCCGACTACGAAAAGGGTAGGGGCTTCTGTCATGATAGCAGGCATCTTTTCAACCCATGCCTTGTTGCGGTTGTCCAGCATGGCTTCCATCTCTCCGGGCAGCGGGTCGCATGAATTGCCGTCGCGCTCTTCCATCAGTTGCAGCATGGCATCCAGATCCTGCTTTTCATAAGCGGCAATCAGGCGCTTGCTTTGCTCGATACCTTTCTCGATGTCACTGATAGCGCAGTAGAGGAGGTTTGCCTGGCGTTGCAGCGTCTGGCTGTTGAACAGAATGTCTATTTGTGACTGGGCTGTTTCCAGACCGCCAACTTTCTTGCCTTGCTGTCCGGCCTGCTGCTGGAAGTAAGTGTCGAGCTGTTCTTGCGGGTTGAAGCCCGGAGTATGTTTCATGTAGAGCAGGACGACAAGCTGCTGGTTGATGGCAGCCGGTTTCAGTTGAGCAAGCATGGCGATGTCTACCATCATATTCTCTTTTACAACTTTACCCACTTCTTCGTATTGCTCGGGAGTAAAGAGGTTTTGCAGCGTGGTGTCTTTGGGCATCATCATCTGCTGTTGCATGCTTTGCATGAAGGCGGGAGTCGCCATTTCGCTCATCACGACCTCACCGTAGACTTGGGTGGTTTCGTTCATGGCCTGCGGCATGGCGGCGATGCTGTCCTTGATGCTGAGTGGAGAGAGATGGTAAGTACCGAAAATATAGGATGGTTTCTCTAATCCTTTACCGGATACTTTCCATAAAAGTTGTGCATTGGCACTCAGCGCAATGCTGATGAATACGAGGATGCCTAAAAGTTTCTTCATTGTTTTCTTCTTTTAATTGTTTCTGGACTATCAGTCGGGAAAGAGTAAAGAAAATCACAAGAAGGGAAAAAATTAGTATCATTTTATTCTTCCTCCGCAGAGCCAGTGTTGGGTGTAATATTTTTCCCGGAGGTTGCTGACTATGACTCCCTGGCTGGTACTGGCATGTATAAATTTGCCGTCCTTGAGGTAGATACCTACGTGTGCCACTTTTTTGCGGGAAGCACGGCTGGTGAAGAACACCAAATCTCCCTCACGCAAGTTGCGGCGGGAGATTTTGCTGCTCTCTTTCAGTTGCCCGTCTGTGCTTCTCGACAGACGGGTGTGGTAAACTTTCTTATACAGTTGCGATACCAGTCCGGAGCAGTCCGTTCCACGTTTGCTGTCGCCACCTGCGCGATAGGGGGTGCCTATCCATTCGGAGGCATGGATGTATAGCTTGTGGTTGTCCTGCAGTTCAATATCCACCCCCAAACGGACGGATGCTTGCGCCAGGGCTTTGTAGTCCAGGCGTGGCGCGGAAGTATGGCAGGAACTTAAGCCTATCAATATGATGGTAAGAGCTACTATATAAGAAAGATATTTTTTCATGCTTCCGAATTTTTTTCTTCTACCGTTTTATCTTCTTTTTCCGTTATTTCTTCTACGGCTGCTTCTACTACTGTTTCTTCTACCACGGCTTCTTCCTCCACACCGACGTTGAAGTAAGCTTCCAATTCCTGCTCGGCAGAGTTGTTCTCATTTCGTATATCGCGGATAATAACACCGTTTTCTAACAATGCAATACGTGGACAAACGTCCACTGTGTGATTCAGGTTATGGCTGGAAATGATGACGGTGGCTCCGTGCTCTTCATTGTATCTTTTCAGCAAGTGTTTGATTACAGACTGTGAACTGGGGTCAAGGAAGTTGAACGGTTCATCCAGAATCAACAGTTGCGGATGGTGGAGCATGGCGGAGATGATGCCGATTTTCTGCTTGTTTCCGGCAGAATAGTTGCGGATGAATTTCTTCTGGCCCATTACTTCGCCGTTCATGAAGCGTTCGAAGGGAAGCAGGCGTTCGTCTACCTCCTCTTTCTTCAGACCATACATCTTACCGATGAAGTAGAAGTATTCTTCGGGGGTGAGGTAGTCTATCAGGAAACCGTCGTCTATAAAGGCTCCCGTGAAGTTCTTCCAGTCCTCACTTTTGCTGACGTCAATGTCATTGATGGTTACATTGCCCCGGTCTGCCTGCAGCAAGTCAAGAATCAGACGGAAGAGGGTGGTCTTGCCTGCACCGTTGTTGCCTACCAGTCCCAGCATATCGCCTTGCCCGATGGTGTAGTTCTCTATATCTACGGCTTTTTTTGTGCCGAAATTCTTTTGTAAATTGTTGATGCGTATCATGTTAGTGATTGATGTTTAATGATTTCTATTTCTGTCTACTGTCCCTGAAGCCTTCCATATTCTTGTAGCGGCGTTTCATGAGCCGGTGATATACATTCATCAGCCAGAATTTGGAAGTGGCGATGAATGTCACGCCGATGCCGATAAGTATCCAGGGGGTGACCTCTTTGCCAAAGATGGCATTCAGTGCAAAAAGCAGCAGTAAAGGTATGCCGAAAGCACCTCCTGAAATCAGATTCTGCAGACCGGTGCCTATATTCTGCCGGCTGGTCATCTTTGAATTCAGGTCGGTAGTCTTGTTGTTGTAGACTGCCAGTTGGAACAGACAGCAGTATACGGCTCCCGGAATGAATATCAGCCATGCGATGCAACCGAGTACGGATACCTTCCCGGTAACCATACCGGGAATCATCAGAATCGTAGGAATGAGCAATGCAATGCTGTACAGTATGTATTTGGCACGCAGCAGCGAGTAGATAGATTCCTTGCGGCTCATCAGTCCGTCAATGTAATTGCCTTCGTAACCCATCAGTGTGCTGAGGAACATGATGCCGAAGATAATGTAATTATAAAGGACGAAGAAATCTCTCAGACCTCCGTCATACACATCGGAAAAGCTAATGATACTACTGAACATTATCACTACACCGGTGATGGAATAGAGCGAACGCTTACAAATCTTGTTGCGTAGCAATAACTTGAGTTCCAGTCTCATGTATTCGCCTATTTCGCCGTAGCGGTCGAGGAATTTGTATTCGGATACATGTTTTATCCGTGTATCTTCCACTTTGTTCAGTTCATTGTAGATGAGTTTCTGCATCAGGGTGCGGTTGATGAACCACATGAGGGCGATGGCAGCCAGTACACCGATGAATGACAGTATATTACCGGTGATGAACCCTTCTCCCAGATTGACAAAACAGTCGAAAAGCGGACTGTTGTCCGGAATGAATAGTGCGGCGGCAATGCCACCATATACTACTACCGGTAGTGCCAGCCACCAGATGCGCTCACCCATCAGTGTGCGGCACAACAAGAACCAGTAGTTATTGAATACCATCAGCAGCCAGATGCCAATGCAATAGGTCAGCACACCACTGATTCCATAGAATTTGGTGACGGTGATGATGGAAAACGGAACAAACAGAAACAGCCAGAACAGATTGAAGCCATCCAGTCCGGAACGGATCAGCAGGAAGTCGATAAGACGGTTCCGCTTGATGGGAAGCAGCAGGTAGGGCTTCACTTCCTGGGTGGGTGTTTTTTGGAAAGGCAGGCGTATCAGGAAATCCAGCACAAGGACAAATATCAATCCGGAATTCATTACGTGATAGGCTTCTGTGGCACCGCCGTCAAAGGCGAATGCAAAGGTCGTACCGAAGAATATCAGGTAACCGGCCCAGAAGACAAACATGAAGTACATCCAGAATTTTCCGAATTTACTTTTTTCGTACATCGGATTTCGTTTTTCTGCCAGTTTTCCGTGCTTGCGCAAATCTAAGAAAAGACTCATAGTATTTGTATATATAGAGTTTGTATAAAAAAAGCTGCGCTGCCTTTCATCGAACAACGCAGCCTTCTGTGTGTATGGCTCTCTTATTCTTTGTCAGGAGTTTCAGGACTGATCATTGATACCTCAATCTCGTTCTTCTGCTTGAACAAGTCGTCGGTGAACTTCTGGATGTCCTTCACGGTGATGCTGTTGACAATCTGTTCGTAATCCTTTATCGGATTCATACCGGTGAACAGGTATTCGTCAATGCTTCCCAGCCAGTAGCTGTTCTCCTTCAAGTCTTCGGCATGTTTCTTCAGCATGAACTCCTTCACTTTATTCAAGTCTCCTTCCGACGGACCTGCTTTGGCGATGTTGTCGAGTTCTGCAAAGATAATCTGCATCAGCTTTTCTCTTTTTGCCGGAGCGGTTTCGAATACAATCTGCAAGAGAGCCTTTTCTTTCGGATATTTGCTTAATTGGCCGCCTACATATACACCGTAAGTGCCCCCTTCGTCTTCACGTACCTTGGCTGTATAAACCAAGTCGAGAATCTGGCTGGTCATACTCAGCAGGATGTCATTTTTCAGGTCGTACTTGCAGTCACCGTTCAGCAGGACAAAGTTCGACGCTTTGGCAGTTTCCTGCTTCCGTACGAATTCGTTCTTATAAACTCCCTGGCGCATGTCCACTTTATTGTCCTTGAATGTTTCCTTGCGGTTGATGGCAGGCAGTGAACCCAGGTACTCGGCGATGAGTGGTTTCATTTCCTCCACATTCACATTTCCTACAAAGATAAAGGTAAAATCGCTGGCATCTTTGTAGCGGTCTTGATACATGGACAGAATCTTGTCATAATCCATCTTGTCAATCATGTCCGCCTTTATTCTGGCTCTTCTGGGATGGTGCATGTAAATACCGGCCGAGACAGAGTCACTGAACGCTACCTGGGGATTCATTTCCATATTCTGCAAAGCAGCTTTGTTGCGGTTCTTGTAGGATGCGAAGGCATCGTCGTCACGGCGTGGAGCGGTGAACGTCAAGTAAGTGAGCTGCATCATTGTTTCGAAGTCTTTCGGTGAACAGCTGCCATTGACGGTTTCTGTCTTGTCACCGATACCATAGCTGACGGAAGCTTTCTTGCCGGCCAGAACTTTTTCCAGGTCTACGGCACTGAAATTACCCAGACCACCGACACTCACTGCATCCAGTCCGTTGATGTTGATGATTTCCGAGTCGGGGAACAGGGAACTACCGCCTAGGCTGACTCCCTTCATGCGGATTTCGTCTGCCTTGAAGTCTGTCTTCTTGATAATGACCTTGACTCCGTTGGAGAGTGTCAGCGTTGTAGTGCCGAATGTATCATCTGTCTGCTCGGATACAATCTTTCCGCCTTTCGGGGCTTCGGCCATCAAAGGTTCATCCGACACCTTGTCTACGTAGGCAGTCAGTTTTTCAGCTTTAATGTCTTTCAGAATCTTCTTGATTGCATCTTCTGTCGGCATTTTCAATCCTTCCTTATCCGGACCGAGAATTGCGACTACCTGGTTACTGTCTGTCACGAGGGCTTGCATCATCTGGTTCAGTGCGGCAACCGGAATGGCGGGAGCTATCTGATTGATGATGGCGTATTCGTTTTCGATGCCCGGAATCGGTTCGTTATCGAGGAAATGACGGACATATTCATCCACGTACTCTTCATTCTTGCGTTTGTCACGCTCGTTATAAGCAGATTCCAGTTGGCGCAGATATTCGGCACGGGCACGGTTGTATTCCGTTTCCGTAAAGCCGAATTGGCGGGCGCGTTCTGTTTCGCGCAGGAGAGTGGCTATTCCATTTTCTATGGCATCTTCCTTGCAGACAACGACACCGGTGAAGGCATCTTTGGTTTTGGCAACAAAGAAATCATCGTCATAAGTGGCGGCATATATATAAGGAGGATTGGCGGTCTGTACCAATTCGTTCAGACGCGCATTCAGCATATTGTTGATGAGCGTGGTTGCATAATTCTGTACCAGATAGCCCATGTCGCCTTTCTGCTCGTCAGGAGTGGCTTCGTGCTTGTTGAAGATGAGGGCTTGTACATTGGACTGTTCCTTGTCCTGATAAACCAATACAATAGGCTCCTTGTTGTCGTTTACCGGATAGTACTCGCGTTTGGCAGCATTGGGCTGGGCGGGAATATCAGAAAACATTTTCTTGATTTGGGCTTCGATGGCGTCCACATCTATATCGCCAACTACCACAATACCCTGAAGGTCCGGACGGTACCACTTTTCATAGTAGTCTCTCAAAGTTTGCGGTTTGAAGTTCATAACGACCTCCATCGTTCCGATAGGGAAACAAGTGGCATACTTCGTTCCTTCGAACATGACTGGAAGCATCTTCTCCTGGAAGCGTTGTATGGCGCTCATACGGGTGCGCCATTCTTCGTTGATGACTCCGCGTTCTTTGTCTATTTCCTTCGGGTCCAGGGTCAAATCGTTACTCCAGTCGTGCAGAATCAGCAGGCAGGAGTCGATGGCTCCCGGAGTAGTGACCGGCACATTGGAAATGTTGTATACGGTTTCGTCTACGGAAGTATAGGCGTTCAAGTTTTCACCGAATTTCACCCCGATACGCTCCAGGTATTGCTTCAGTGCATCACCGGGGAAGTGGGTTGTTCCATTGAAACACATGTGTTCCAGGAAGTGGGCAAGGCCGCGCTGGTCGGCTTCTTCCTGAATGGAGCCTACCTTTTGGGCAATGTAAAAGTCGGCCCGGTTTGCAGGCTGGCTGTTCTTGCGGATATAATAGGTCAATCCGTTGTCCAACTTTCCGATACGGACATTTTTGTCGACCGGGATAGGCGGCATTTGCTGTGCAAATACCTGCTGAAAATTGCAGCAAAGAATTAACGCTACAATCCATAAACCACGTAATAGATGTTTCATATTATTATGAATTTAAATTGTTCTTGAACTATCTGTCGGACAGCCCTTAGATAAATCACAACTTCTGTTGTTTTTTTCGGATTCCATTCCGGATAAATGGAATTTATCTGACTGCTTCCCGGATGCGGACCAATTTGGTCAGCAGGTCTTCCAGCAGGTCGAGTTTCAGCATGTTGGCGCCGTCACTCTTGGCTACGGCGGGATTTTCGTGGGTTTCGATGAACAGTCCGTCTACACCTACGGCAACACCGGCTTTGGCTACGGTCTCGATAAGTTGCGGCATACCTCCCGTGACGCCACTGGTCTGGTTGGGCTGTTGCAGGGAGTGGGTTACATCCAGGATGACGGGGAAACCGAAGGTCTGCATTTCGGGGATGCCGCGATAGTCGATGACTAAATCCTGATAACCGAAAGTAGTTCCGCGTTCCGTCAGCATGACGTTCCTATTGCCTGCTTCCACTACTTTATCAGCCGCAAAGCGCATGGCAAGCGGAGAGAGGAACTGCCCTTTCTTGATGTTGATGGTTTTTCCGGTTTTGGCGGCGGCTACAAGCAGGTCTGTCTGCCGGCAGAGGAAGGCGGGAATTTGCAGAATATCCACATATTCGGCAGCCATGGTGGCTTCTTCGGCGGCATGAATGTCGGTCACGGTAGGTACTCCGAAAGTGTCGTGTACCTTTTGCAGTATCTTCAGCGCCTTTTCGTCGCCGATGCCCATAAAGGAATCCAGGCGGGAGCGGTTGGCTTTGCGGTACGACCCTTTGAATACATAGGGGATTTGCAGTTTTTCGGTGATAGTCACGATACGTTCGGCAATGCGCATTGCCATTTCTTCTCCTTCGATGACACATGGACCTGCCAGTAGGAAGAAGTTTCCGGCAGGATTATTCTTTAATTCAATCATAGGTTGTTACTGATTAAGTATTTTCAATTGGGTATAATCAATGTTATTGCTTCATGCAGTACGCTGATGTCCAGTGGAAAATGACGGTCGAGAATACGTCCGTCCAAATCGACAGAGGCATTTTGCGCACGCAGCACTTTTACTTTTTGCGTACGGTAGGGCATCACTACCTTATGGTTCAGAATCCGCCCTTGGATAAGCATCCACAATCCCGACCATAGTTGCAGCAATTCGGGACGGTAAATGACGGAAACATCCAGCCAGCCATTATAGGGCACTGCACTAGGCGCTTGTCCGTATCCCCACGCACTGCCTATGCAGACAGTCATGATGCGTCCACGTATGTGCTCGCCGTTTATCTTGAGATGCATGCGGTACAGCTTCCGTTCGAAGATAATAGATAGCAGTGCCATGAAGTAGGAGAGGAACTTCACTCCCCAGAAACGCTTGCACTGGTCGGTGATTTTCACGATACGGGCTCCCAGGCCTATGTTGATGGCATTGAGAAAGTAGCGTGTCAGATGCTTTTCACCGTCGTAATAATAGCAGGTACCCACGTCTATTTTCCGGCGGCGGTTGTTGATAATGCAATCCACCGCTTTCTTGTAATCCGAACTCATTTCCCAATAGTCGGCAAAGTCATTTCCTATACCATTGGGGATGATGCCGATGGCTATATTCTCCTTGTCCGGTGCATTGGAAAGCATGATGCCGTTAATGACGTCATTCAGTGCGCCGTCACCGCCTACTACAACAATGGTGCGGTAGCCGTTGTTGGCAAGGATACCTGCCAGACGCTCTACCGAACCGAACCCTTCGGACTGCACATAGTCGTAAGGCACACCTTTGCTGTCCATGTATTCTTTGATTTCTTTCCACCGTTTCTGCACTTTCCGTGTTCCGGCTTTGGGGTTGTATATCACTCCCAACTTTTCGGGTTCTGCACTCATGATTCTATTTACAATTTGACTATTTACTATTTACGATTTAAATCACCCGGTCACTTTATCATTTCATCATCCTTCCAACTTCTTCTTTACAAAAGCTATCTTTTCTTCCATCGGCCACCGGGCATTCATCCAATGGATGGTAAATCCACGCCGTTCCATACGGCGGAACCAGGTCATCTGGCGTTTGGCAAACTGGTGGATGGCTGTTTCCAGTTGCGTGAACATCTCTTCATAGGTCAACTTGCCGATGACATAAAGTGTCAGATACTTGTATTCCAGTCCGTAATAGATGAGGTCATCCGGTTGGATGCCTTGCTCTATCAGACGGCGCACTTCGTCTATCATTCCTTCTTCCAGGCGCTGGTGCAGGCGGCGGGTGATTTTCTCCCGACGCAATTCCCGGTCGATGTCCACACCTATGATGAGGCTGTTCATCTGGGGGAAGGAACGTTCGTCTACTGGGGTATGGGCATAATACTCTTCGATTTCGATGGCTCGTATGGCACGTTTGGCTGTGTCCACGTCCGTAGTATTGTGCAGGCTTTTGTAACCTTTCAGTATGTCGGTCAGTTCTTCCAGCGATTTGTCCGCCAGACGGGTGCGCAACTCAGGATTCTCGGGTACGGGCAGCAGACGGTAGCCTTTCAGCACTGATTCGAGATACATTCCGGTTCCTCCACATACAACGGGCAGGCAACCTTTTTGTTTAATAGTCTCGTAAGCATTCAAGAAATCACGCTGATACTCGAAAACATTGTACTTATAGCCCGGGTCGGCTATGTCGATGAGGTGATAGGGAATCTGTTTCCCGTCGACGGTATAGTCGGCAAGGTCTTTGCCGGTGCCCAGGTCCATCCCCCGGTAGATTTGCCGTGAATCGGCACTGATGATTTCCGTATGGAGTTCGGCGGCCAAGGCGGCTGCAAATGGAGTCTTTCCTGAGGCGGTAGGCCCTAATATGGCGATTAAATCATAGTCTGGCATATATAAGTTCTTGTTAATCTCATTACAAAGATAGTGCAAACCGAATGCAGAATAAAATGAACTCGTTCATTTTTTATGC
>ERZ772867.253-NODE-253-length-78110-cov-15.759003_pt1 | contig 78110 bp, 64 predicted proteins | sample MGYA00511341_ERZ772867 | MGnify/ENA primary metagenome ERZ772867 (study PRJEB29015, sample SAMEA2737707) | human gut metagenome | biome: human gut; feature: human-associated habitat; material: faeces | place: China | collected 2012 ... | reverse complement strand
AGTCGGTAGAGCATTTGACTTTTAATCAAAGGGTCTGGAGTTCGAATCTCCAACGGGGCACCACTTTAAATACAAAAGCCTTATAAAATAAGGCTTTTTTATATTATGACACTAAAACAAAAATTAAAAAAACTAACCACTTTTTTCAAATGGTTAGTTTTTACTTTTCCTCATATTAAAATAAGAATAAAACATAAACTCAAAGCCATCCAAATAAAACTTATATGTATCCATAGTAACCTTATTAAATAGAGATAAAACAACATGTTTATCATTATTGTACAAATATATAACTTTAAGTATATTCAAAAGTTTTTCAATATCATTCGCATCATCAATATTCAGTTTATCAACCTTTACAGAGAAATCCTCAAAATATTCATTAAGTTCTTCCTTAAAAGTACAAATATTATAATAAAAATTACTAACAATAATTTTATCATATTCTCTTCTATAGTATTTAATATTATCATTGTCAAACACATACTTATTACAAAGCAAAATATCACTATTATTCTTTAAGCAAGCTGCAATTATTTCATACTCAGAATCAATATTATAATTAAAATTGTCATAAAAATAATGAATAAAATTATCGAGCACATAAACATAATGATTATAACTATCAACATAATCTTTTTTTAGCACCGGTTTGTTATTACTATATATAGGGACACCACCAATTTTCTTTATACTAGAGTCAAGTATCCCACTTTCAATAATTTTAAATATAAGCAAACTATTACCAATATTTATCTTTTTCGTTTGTTTAATTAATTTATTCTTTTTAATAGATAGAATTATACTTTTTTTACTACTGCCAAATTTTATTTTCTTTTGCATCATGTATCCCTTTCCTATCATCCCTAATAAAGTTGACTTATTTAGAATAACACAAACACAAATACATTACCATACAAAAATAAACATCAGTGAATTTAAAGTGATAATATTATTTTTGTTAATTAATAGTTAACCAAAAAAAATAAAGAAAATAAGCCATTCACAGCCTATTTTCTAATATATCACTATTTGCCAGTAACTCTCTTTAACACAAAGTATTTGCAGTCCACTGCACAGTTATCTGTCAAATACTTATCCAAATACTTATAATTATTAATATTTTTAGCCTTCTTATTAGTCTCTTCATAGAAGCCCTTTAACCTAAGTTTACCATAAGCAATATCCCCTACTATATAATCATAATCACTAAAGAAATCAGTATAATGACTAGTAAACTCATTCAAGTCAAACCCATCTTTATAATTATTTATAAGTTCATACTTATTATTTTCAACCTCAATAAATTTCATAATATCTCCTATCCATAATTCTTTGCAAATGCACTCTTAATCTGTTCATACTTAGCCAAACTAGAGGCTGAATTCCAAGTAATAAATCCACCATCCAATCCAGCATCATATAATGCCCTTACCTGATCTTCAATCTTACTAGCATTATAAATAACCTTAGGATTCCAATAAGGCGTATCATAAGCCGTTATCCATGTTCTAGCAACCGCAGGTGTAGGTATTTCTTTTTGTCTTGCACTAGCCCCCTTAGCCCAATTATTAACTGTCTGATATGCATTAGTCCAGGTATCAACACTTCTACCAAAATGGTCCGTATAAGGCATTGAACTAATAGCATCAACAATATTAGAGATTGCAGGCCAATATTGCCCATATGCTGTTACATACTCACTAGAACATTCACCAAATACATCGACAGATAAATATATATCCTCTTTATGTATCTGATCAGTAGCATAGAATAGAAAATTCTGTACAGCCTCAGCCTTTTCCTCATCATATTTATTTTTAAAGTCAGCCTTTGCTATTGACAAATTATAAGCATTCTCTGGAAATCTAACATAATCAAATTGTATCTCATTAAAGCCCATTTCTCTAGCAGCCTCTTTAGCAAGTTCCACATTATAATACCACACATTCCTACTATAAGCAGATGGCCATCCAGTAGAATTAATACAGTCTTCCGGATGATCCTTAGCATAATGCGTATCATTAAATACCACTATTCTACCAATAGCATATATACCGGCCTCTTTAATCTTATCAATAGCGGCTTTATATAAGCTATTATCATTAATAGCAGTCTTATAAGCTGTTGGAGATATCTCTTTAGCCACCTCAGAACTATATGCAAGTGCTCCATCCTTAATATCAACAACTATTGCATTAACACCATTTTCCTTAGCAATCTTCAAATAACTATCAATAGAACCAATAGTTCCAGCATTCAAATACATTGCCTTGGCACTTTTAAGAAGCTTATTATTCTCAAATTCCACTCTCTCATAAGGATAATAATCCAAAGTAGATGCCTTACCACCATATAACTCCCTCAAGCCATACTTACGGTCCTTATGTGTATCATAAACAGAGTTCTCATTATACACCTCATTAGCGGTCTCTTCATCATTAACCAAATACTTACCATACACCCAGCCTTCAGTATTATCATTCTTAATCTTATACATATTAACAGAGCCATCTTCAAGAAGTTTATCATAATCAGTTACATCAATTTTATTACCCTTCTTAATAAAAGATTCAATCTTTGAGTCCTCACTATTTTGATATACCGTAACAGAAGTTCTAACATACTTAACCTTTTCTAAGACAGCACTCTTCGCATCCTTAACCAAACTACCACTGTCAACATAATAAATACTCTTATCATAATCAATCTTTATATAAGACTTATTATCCTTAGTAATAGTATCCTTATAACTACTTACTTTAGTACCTCTTACCAAGTCCTTATCTTCCTTAAGATTACCATCATCATCCTGAATATAAAGTTTTACCACCTTATCACTAGAAGCTAAATACATAGCTTCCTTATTAATAATATCTTTACCTTTTCCAAGTAGTAACACCGCTAACACCACAATAATAGCAGAAATACCAATTACAATACCTACCTTTACTGGATTAACTCTTCTTTTTTTTCTTCTTTTTTCACCCATTTTATCACTCCATTTTCTCTTAATATTAGTATAACATATTTATACATTTTTTTACCAAAAAAATACAAAAAAAGCACAAAATTATTTTATACACATTTTATGCTCTTTAATTATATATCTCTAGATAAATATATATAAGATTTACCCAGTTCAAAACTAATTTCCTTGCAGTATCTAACAAACTTTTCATATCCCCAAACAAGTTTATCAGCAAAAGCAACAACATAACTTTCTTTATACTTAGGTTTAATCTTAACAACCAACGGAAACATATGACTCTCAATAATATTAATTTCCTTCTTATTAAGATTAAAATGTTTCTTAGCATTAGTACTTGCTATTTTAGGATGATTTCTAATTAACTTATTAGTATTTTTAGCAGTATACTTATTTAAAAAGAAATCATGAAGCATTCCCCCTCTAGCGGCACTAACATAATCCAAATCTAGTTTCTTACATATCCTATACGATAAATAGGCCACTCTCTTAGAGTGTTCCATTCTAGTAGTTTTATGATGTGTGAAATCCTTTAACTTATTAAATTCCCTATTCTTTAATATTTCACTAACTATTTCCATATATTCTATATCATCATTACCAGTTTTCATTATTACACCTCAGTATTATTTTATTAAAAACATAATATCATAATTAATTAAAAAGAAGCAACTCGTGCTCCTATTTATTATCTAACATATTAAGAAGATTAATCTTAAACATATCTCTCTCAGCATGAGACTTAGATACCATTACTCCCTTATAAGTAGAAAGTTCTTTTTGATGTCCCTCAGTTAAAATATCCTCCGGAGTTAAAGTATCAAGCATTACTAATTTTTGATTTTCATACACTGTATAATGAAGTACAACATCACCATGTACTTTAGCAAACATCCTATCAGTAGGAAGCTTAAGCTCATACTTAGTAATCATATCCTTAGTGTTCTTTGATACTATAATACCCTTGAAATCACCATCTCTAAATGATGGATAAAAATCAAAAACTAACTTCTTATAAGCAAGCATATTATATTTCTTAACAGCACGTTCTTTTTTTCTAAATTCATTTTCATTTAGATATTCAATAACAAAACTATTCTTCATTTTAACCATCCCCCTAGTTCAAACGAATGTATTTCGATTATACCACAAAAATACTAGTATTGTCAAATGTTTTTTTATGTTCTTAGCACTTCAAGCCTTATTTTATAAGTCTTTCAGTGTTGTTATTAGCCTATAGTCTAATAACAATATACCAGCAGTATCTATCATATATAAGCCGTAACTATATATTAAGAAAAAGGAAGATAGCAAAATTAAATAACACTATCTCCCTTAAATACCGGAATAAAACTCTCTTCTTGACTTTCTTTATCCTGTACAAAACATTTTCTTACTCCAAGGTCATAAGCATAATCTATAATCTCATCATACTCTTCTTCACTTACTGTATTATTAAGTTCCAAATATTTACATCTTCTAATAGGAGTATACTGATTCATTATACTAAGATAAATATTATTACCATAGTTATCAAATAAATACTTAATAACTTTTTTAGAATCCTCAATATGACTAGGTAATACCAAATGTCTAACAATAACTCCCCTTTTCATTATACCTTTTTTAATTACTGGTTTGCCTACTTGTCTATACATTTCTTTTAAAGCTTCACTAGTAATCTCAAAATAATTATTAACATTAGAATACTTATTTAATTCTTTGTCATAATACTTAAAATCAGGTAAATAAATATCAATAAGACCATCAAGTAATTTTAAACTATTTACCTTATCATAACCCGAAGTATTATATACTATTGGTATAATAAGTCCCTTCCTCTTAGCCATAATAAGACCCTCTCTAATTAATGGTATATAATGGCTAGGAGTAACTAAGTTAATATTTTCAGCTCCCATTTCTTGAAGTAAAAGGCATATATCACTAAATCTTTCAATGCTTATTTCCTCGCCATTATTATTAATACTAATATCATAGTTTTGACAATAAATACATCTTAAATTACAATAAGAAAAAAATATCGTACCAGAGCCATTCTTACCAGTAATAATAGGCTCTTCCCACATATGTAAATGATAACCACCTATCTTAATCTTATTAGAGGCTCCGCAGTAACCAATTTCACCCTTATTTCTATTTACATTACATTCTCTAGGACAAATATTACATTTATTAAATAGTTCTTCCATATAAATCACATTAGATATTATAAAATAAAAAATAGACTTTTTCAAGGTCTATTTAAGTTTATCTATTAGTTAATACAATTGCTATCACTATAGCAATGAGTAGAAGTATCGTACCAATATTAATAAAGCCATTACTTCTTTTCTTTTTAGGAACATCAAGTTTAATTCTTGGCATAGTACTAGTAAATTCAAGATTATCACCAATTAATCTAACTTCTTTAACTACTGGTAAAGGAAGTTTTTTTATCTTTTCACTACTCATACCATTACATTCTTTTACTTTTTCAATATCTATTTTATCTTTTTCTCTATTAGTTAGAAGTTTATCCGCTACTACAAACTCCAAAGATACTGTCGTATATTTTTTATTATCAGAAGTAACATAAGGCATAATATAATCATTCATTTTAGCGGCTATACTCTTAATTCTACCAATCTTTTTCTTGCAGTCAAAAGTATATTCAGTTATACCTTTATCAGTTTCTTCAAATACAAATATATTAACTTTAATTTTATCAACAATTACTTGAAAACCATAATCAATATTATTAACAGTATAAGTTAAACTATCTCTTTTAGGGTCATATAAGTCTTCCTTACGAAATAATTCCCTTAATTGTTCAACATCCTTCTTATCACAAAGTAAATCTAAACTTTCATGTCTACGACCTGTTCTATCATTAAGTAGAACATAAGGAACTATACCACCCATTAAATAAAGTTTAGCCCTTGTTTTATTAAGTTTAACAACTTTATCATATACTTTCATTATTTCATCATAAGTATATCCCATTTTTTCTAAGTTCTCTTTATAAGCACTAATACTGTTATTAAAAATAGTATCTATCTTAGTTTTAATTATTTCTATATCCTCATTTCTATTAAGAAAGTTATTAATAACCTTTTGTACATTATCCTTAGAAACAAACATAGACATATTTTCTAATTCTTTAACCTTGTTTTCTATATATAAAGTAATTAATCTATTTTTCTCTTCCACCATCTGTCACCTACTATTTTCATACTAATTATAGCATATAAAAAGTAACAATGTAAAGAAAAAGAAAGAATTTTCTCGAAATATCTAGAATTTTATTCTTTCTTCAATATATTTTTCTATATCTTCTACTTTAATAGTAGTCTGCTCCATAGTATCCCTATCTCTAATAGTAACAGTACCATTATTAATAGTTTCTTCATCAATAGTTATACAGTAAGGAGTACCCATAGCATCTTCTCTTCTATATCTTTTACCAATACTACCAGATTCATCATAAGTAACCATAAATGATTTAGATAATTTCTTATATATTTCCATAGCCTTTTCACTATGATATTTTTTTACTAATGGAAGTATACAAGCTTTATAAGGAGCTAAATAAGGATGAAATTTCATAACTTCTCTTGTCGTACCATCTTCTAATTCTTCTTCGTGATATGCATCACATAATACTGTTAAGAATGTTCTCTCTACTCCAACTGATGGTTCAATTACATAAGGAATATATCTTTCATTAGTCTCAGGATCTAAATACTCCATAGATTTACCAGATACCTTTTGATGACAAGTTAGATCATAATCAGTTCTTGAAGCAATACCCCATAATTCACCCCATCCAAATGGGAATAAATACTCAATATCAGTAGTGGCATTACTATAGAAAGATAATTCTTCTTTAGAGTGGTCTCTAAGTCTTAATTTATCTTTATCAATACCTAATGACAATAAGTAGTTGTAGCAGTATTCTTTATAATACTTATGCCAATCAAGTTCAGTACCAGGTTTGCAGAAGAATTCAAGTTCCATTTGTTCAAACTCTCTTACTCTAAATATAAAGTTACCAGGAGTAATCTCATTTCTAAAAGATTTACCAACTTGTCCTATACCAAAAGGAACCTTAAGTCTCATACTTCTTTGAACATTTAAAAAGTTAACAAATATACCTTGAGCAGTCTCAGGCCTTAAGTATATTGTAGATTTAGCATCTTCAGTAACACCTTGAAATGTTTTAAACATCAAATTAAACTGTCTAATATCTGTAAAATTACTCTTACCACATTTAGGACATGGTACCTTATTTTCTTTGATATACTCCATCATTTCATCTTGAGTCATAGAGTCTCCGATTAAACTCTTAGAATAATCATTAATAAGATTATCCGCTCTATGTCTTGTTTTACATTCCCTGCAGTCTATTAATGGGTCAGAGAAGGTCTTTAAATGACCAGAAGCTTCCCAAGTTTTAGGATTCATAAGTATAGCACTATCTAGTCCAACATTATTTTTATCTTCTTGAATAAATTTCTTAATCCAAGCCTTCTTTACATTATCTTTTAAAAGTGCACCTACTGGACCAAAATCCCAAGTATTAGCAAGTCCTCCATATATTTCACTACCTTGAAATATAAATCCATATTGTTTACAAAAATTAACTAATTTATCCATAGTCATCTTTTCCATTTTATACCTTCTTTCATGTTTAATATCATACTATAATTTATCTATTTTGTAAATATTATTTAATCACTTCATATATTAATTTAATATCATTATTAATATTATTACCTATAGTAAATAATTTATCTTTATCTATACTAGGTACTTCTCTATTAGTATATAAAGTAAGTACTGTATCACCAACATTAACTTTATCATTAATATTCTTATTTATAATAATACCCGCAGAATAATCTATCTTATCTTCTTTATTCTTTCTACCAGAACCTAAACTACTAGATAGTTTAGCTATCTCTAAAGAATGAATATTAGTTAAATATCCTTCTCTATCACTCTTTACTTCATATATATAATTACTCTTAGGTAGTTCATTAATATTACCACCTTGATAACTAACAAATTCTAATAATTTATTATATGCTTTTTTTGAAGAAATGCTTTCTAATACCTTTTCTTTAGCTTCTTCATAATTAATATTAAGACCTAAACTTACCATATAACTAGCAAGTTCTATACATAGTTTATTTAAATTATTGTTAGGATTATAATACAAAGTATTAATAGCCTCAAGTACTTCTAAAGAATTACCAATATTATTACCTAAAGGAATATCCATATTAGTAAGTAAGCATACTACTTTCATATCATTTTCTTTACCTATCTTAATCATAAGATTAGCAAGTCTTCTACCAGAATTAATATCTTTAATTAAAGCCCCTTCACCTATTTTAATATCAAGAACTAAATTCTTAGATCCAGATGCTATCTTTTTACTCATAATTGAAGAAGCAATAAGTGGAATACTTTCAGTAGTTCCAGTTACATCTCTTAAAGCATATATTTTTTTATCTGCTTTAGCAACATCTTCAGTTTGACTAGTAATAGCCATACCAATATCACTTATTTCTTTAATAAAACTATCCATACTCAAGTTAATATTAAAACCTGGTATACTTTCTAATTTATCAATAGTACCTCCTGTATATCCAAGTCCTCTACCACTCATTTTAGCTACTCTGCATCCAAGTGAAGCTACAATTGGCGATATAATTAAAGTAGTTTTATCACCTACACCACCAGTAGAATGTTTATCCACTACATTATTTAAATTACTTAAATCTATTCTACTACCTGACTGAATCATATATTTAGTAAGATATATAACTTCTTCATCAGTCATATCATTAATAACAATAGCCATAAGTAATGCTGACATTTGATAATCTTTAATATTACCATTATCAAAGTTTTCCACTACATATTTAATTTCTTCTTCAGTAAGTATTTCTTTATTTTTCTTCTTTAGTATTATATCAATTATATTCATCTATCAATCACCTATCTATCATAATAAATATACCACATAAAAGAGAAAGATTCAATAAATTTTCTTTATTTATGGCTAGTTAAGCCTAAGGTCTTAACTAGTATTTTATAGCCTAAAGTCTATTATATATAAGAGAGAGTTCAGGATAAAAACATTATTTATTACCTAGCCTTTTTATTAACAAAAGAAGAAACTATTTTTCTTTAGTTTCTTCTTTTGCTTTTTCTTTCTTTTTATCATGATTCCATATTATATTAGTTTTTAATATTAGTAATAAAATTAATACAAATAATATAGCATATATAACCATACCATAAATATTGCTACCAAGCATACTATTACCAACAGCGTATACAATAGAAGCTGAAGCAAATAGTAAATCAACTATATATATTATAATTACTGTCTTTTTTTGAGATAACTTTAATTTTAACAATTGATGATGTAAATGATTTTTATCAGGTTCTCCAAGTGGCTTATGATTAATAAGTCTTCGAAGAATCGCAAATAAAGTATCAAGTATAGGAATAGCAAGTAAAAGTATAGGTATAATAAATGAAGTCAAAGTTACATTTTTAAATCCTAACAATGCAATAACCGCAATTATATAACCTAAAAACATACTACCAGAATCACCCATAAATATTTTTGCTGGATTAAAATTATGTACTAAAAATCCAAGTGTACTGCCAAGCATTATAAATGTTAATATAATATCAAGACCATTAGAATTATTAAGAAGCATTGCTATTATACCAATAGTTAAGAAATATATACTAGCAATACCCGAAGATAAACCATCTAAGCCATCAATTAAATTAATACAGTTTATAATAGCTACGATAAATATTATTGTTATAGGATATGCAAGTATTCCAAAATTCAAATATAATCCAAATGCTGAAATATCTTTTAATAATATACCACCATATAATGGTATTATTGAAGCTCCTACTGTTTGAGCAAGTAACTTCCATTTAGCAGGTACTGGTTTTATATCATCAAATATACCAGTAACCAATATTATAAAACTACCAATAAGTATTGCATTCATTTGTACCGAATGAATACCAAATAACATATAGCCAAGTAAAAAGCCAGCATATATGCCAAGACCACCTAATCTAGGAATAGGTACCTTATGTACTTTTCTTTCATTAGGCATATCAAGTGCTCCAATAAAATTAGCCATCTTTTTTACAACAGGAACAAATAAAGCAGTAAATAAAAATGTTGTTCCTACCATTAGTAAAACTCTTTTTATATCCATAATTATATACAACTCCTTAAATCAAATTACATCTATATTATATAATATATTTATATATTAATCAATAAAAGAGCAAAAAAAAGAATAGTCTATTTGCTATTCTTAACATAATTATATGAATCTTTTACCATATCTTCGATGTTATAAGCGCAAGACCAATCTAGTACATCTTTAGCCTTACTAGCATCAGCGTAGCAGGATGCTATATCTCCATCTCTTCTACCTACTATTTTATATGGAACATCGATATTATTAAATTTCTTAAAAGCTTCAACAAGTTCTAATACACTATAACCATTACCAGTACCTAGATTAAATGCATCAATACCATTATTATTAAGTACCCAATTAAGTGCCTTAATATGACCTTTAGCCAAATCAACAACATGAATATAATCTCTAACACCAGTACCATCTATAGTATCATAATCATTACCAAATACAGATAATTCTTTTAATTCTTTATTAGCTACTTTAACTATATAAGGCATCAAATTATTAGGAATATCATTAGGATTTTCACCTATTAAACCACTCTTATGTGCTCCAATTGGATTAAAATATCTAAGTAAAGCAATATTCCAAGTATTATCAGAAACATATAAGTCATTTAATATTCTTTCAATCATAATTTTAGTTTCACCATAAGGATTAGTAGCATGAGTAACATCAAAGTTTTCTTTAATAGGTAAACTCTTCGGAGTACCATATACTGTAGCACTTGAAGAAAATACTATATTTTTAACATTATGTTCATTCATTACTTCACATAAAGTAAGTGTACTATCAATATTATTTCTATAATACATAAGAGGTTTCTTTACCGATTCGCCTACAGCTTTATATCCAGCAAAATGAATTACAGCATCAATCTTATTATCATTAAATATCTCTTCTAATAGTTTTTTATCACATACATCACCCTCATAAAAAATAACATCTTTTCCTGTAATTTTTTTAATTTTATCTACTACTTCTCTTTTAGAATTAGATAGATTATCAATAATAACAACTTCATAATCATTATTAAGAAGTTCAACAGCAGTATGACTGCCAATATAACCAGTACCACCAGTAACTAATATTTTCATAATATCATATCCTCCTACTTATATTTATCAATAATAGCATCAACTATATATTTACTAGCAAAGCCATCTCCATAAGGATTAGATGCCTTACTCATCTTATTATATTCATTCTTATCATCTAATAATTTTTTAGTTTCATTATAAATAACATCTTCTGAAGTACCTACTAATTTCAAAGTACCTGCAGCAATACCTTCGGGTCTTTCTGTTGTATCTCTAAGTACAAGAACAGGCTTGCCAAGTGAAGGAGCTTCTTCTTGAATACCACCAGAATCAGTAAGGATAATATAACTCTTATTTTGAAAATTATGGAAGTCAAACACTTCTAAAGGTTCTATCAATCTTACTCTATCAGTATCTTTAAATATTTCATTAGCAACTTCTCTAACTTTAGGATTTAAATGTATTGGATATACTACTTTAACATCAGGGTATTCACCCACTATTCTTCTTACAGCCTTAAATATATTTCTCATAGGTTCACCAAGATTTTCTCTTCTATGAGCAGTAAGTAAAATCATTCTATCATTACCTATCCAATCAAATATTTCATTATTATATTCTTTCTTTACAGTTGTTTTCATAGCATCAATAGCAGTATTACCAGTAACATATATTTTATCTTCTGCTATATTTTCTTCTAACAAATTATGTTTACTTACCTCAGTAGGAGCAAAATACATATCACACATTCTATCTACCATTTGCCTATTCATTTCTTCAGGAAATGGTGAATACTTATTCCAAGTTCTAAGACCAGCTTCAACATGTCCTATATCTACTTGATTGTAAAAGGCTGCTAATGCACCAGCAAAAGTTGTAGTAGTATCACCATGAACAAGTACAATATTAGGTTTTTCTTTTTCTATTACATCTTCAAGTCCCATAAGTACTCTAGAAGTAATTTCACTAAGAGTTTGGCCTTGTTTCATAATATTTAAATCATAATCAGGATTAATATCAAACACATCAAGTACTTGATCTAACATTTCTCTATGCTGAGCAGTAACACATACTATACTTTCAATTTCTTTTCTTTTTTCTAATTCTTTAACAAGAGGTGCCATCTTAATAGCTTCCGGTCTTGTTCCAAATATTGTCATAACTTTAATCATTAATTATCTTCTCCTTTTTAATTATAAATGGTAAAAATACTAAAAATGGTGAACAAGTAAATAAACCATAAATATATCTTAATTCGCAAAATACTGGAGTTGAAGCCATCAAAGATAGCCATAAACCAAATAAAGGTATATAACAAAGAAGATATTTTTTATTTCCAAAATACATAGTCATTACAAAGGAAATTAATAAAATAATAAATTGTAATCCTAAACTCCATATAATATTAGAAAGTGGTATTTTTCTCGAAACACTAATATCAATAACTTTATTATACCATTTAGGTGTCAAAGGAGTATTTCTAATATTTTCTTCTGGGAAGAAGCCTACGCTTTCACCACCAGTTGAAGCATAAATAACATCAGGATACCAATAACCTAAAGTTTGTGAAAAATATGCTTCAAAATAAATATTTGGATATTTAGTAAATAAATGCAAGTAAGTATCTAAAAAATCCCTTTTATTGTCTGATAAGATTTCATTATTAGCTAAACTCTTAATAGGATCACTTATATATGGTTTATATTCAGTACTCACTTTGTCGTAATCAATAAATAATTTTTTTAAATATTTTTCATCCTTAGCAGTTATATTTTTATCTAGAGCAATTACTCTTGCTATTTGCTGTAATGGAATTGAAAATGCCTCAACTGAAGTAGTTTTCTCTATATTAAAGTAATCGAAGACCGGACCCTTAATTACAAAGTAAAAACAAGCTATAGAAATAGTGATGATACTCATCATAATTCTTTTATTTTTCATAAAGCCAATTATAAATGGAATACAGAATAAATAAACATATATACCATTGTTTCTAAAGAACAGCATAATAAGTACACCAATTATAAATAAAATAATATATGCAATCTTAATTTTACTTTTGCTCGAAATAAACTCATATAAACAAATTAATATAAGAAGAAAAGAACCACCAAACATTATATCTCTCCATAATGTAATGCTATAATGAGCGTGTAATGGATTAAATGCAAAAAACAAAGTCAAAAATATACATATTTTTTTATTAAGTCCCTTATTATAAAAATATCTAATTGAAGTAGAAAAAATAAGAGACATACAAAGCATTTGAACAAGTGTAGAAAATGCTATAGATTTACTTAAACTATGAAACAAAAATTTTCCAAGATGAAAAAATATACCAAAAAACCAAGTATGACCAAAAGTATGGTAATCACTCAATATAAAATTATTAGCATAATGAATAACATAATAAGAATCAGGAGTCATAATTGCCGGATAAAATCTAATAAAATACAGAAAGTATCCAATAAATATTACACCAATCATCAAAATAAATGTTTTAATTTTCATTTTATTATGTGCTTCAATTACTTCAATTTTTTTTAATTTATAAAATAAAATTCCAAATAATTTATAAAATAAAATGAATAGACCAAAAAAGCACAGAATAGTAAGAAAAAGATTTTTCAAATTAAAAATATAATTAACCTCTTCTATATATAAATTTACCATATTTCCAATTGATAGCATCAGACTCAAAAGTAAAGATATAATTATAGAATACCTTTCTTGCTTTTTATTTAAACTTAATTTATATTTATAAAAGAAAATAAATAATATTAAAAAAAGCAATGTAATCAAAAGATTATAAGAACCATAATTATAAATTAACCTAGTATAAATTAAAATTCCAAAAAACGATAAGAAAGACTCTATTAAATTAACTAATACTTTTTTCATTATTTTCTCCCCAAGGTCATCACACATACTCCAATTATCACTATAAATATTCCTATTCCTTGAGTAAGTGTTATTTTTTCTTTTAATATTAAACAAGATTCGATTATAACAAGAGTATTAACTAAAGCAACAGAAAGTGGCATTGCTATAGTTAAGTTGCTTTTGCTAACTATTAACATCCAAAGTATAAAACTACAGCCATAACATAATAGACCTAAAATCATTTTAATTGAATAGTTAATTTTAAGTCCAAATATAGATAATGTTAAATTACTATTAGCACTACCAAGTTTAAACAGAATCAATCCAGAAGACGCTAAAAGCACATAACAAGCAAACATAATTATTAATTTCATACTAATCCTTCTTTCCATTTTTATTTACACTTTCCTTTAACATAGATATTTCTTGTATTAATAATTTAGTTTTTTCGTTTTGAATCGATATACTTGTAGTAATAATAAACGAAACATAAAACAAGAAGAAAAAGCCAAGTAAGAATACCATATTTGATGGTTCCTCGAAACCAGCAAGTTTTGAGATTTTGAAAACAATTTCAGGAAATATAACGACGATTGTCATCAAAATAATTAAAAATATCCAAAAACTAGCATACTTCATCGTAAGTCTTTTTTTCTTTACAGTTCTAATTATCAAAAACAACTGAAATACTAATAGTAATAATAAAGATATTTTCAATACAATATTCATTTTTTCATCTCCCCACTTATACTAGTTATTACTATTGATATTGATACACTAAACATATAGTAAATACTCTTTAATGGTTTTATTGAAGAACTACCAAATTCCCTTTCATGCATTTCAACAGGTATTTCTTTAACTTTAAATCCTTTACTTATAAGTTCTACCGTTGATTCTGGTTCAGGATACTCCGTTGGATAGTGATCAGCAAACAATTTAATAACCTTTTTATCTCCTGCTCTAAATCCACTAGTAGGATCGTATATCTTTTTGCCAGTACATAATTTAATTAAGAAAGACAATATTTTAATTCCCATTCTTCTAGTACCAGTAGACTTAAACTTACTTAATTCACTTACAAACCTAGAACCAATAACAAAATTATTTCCTTTTTTTATCTCTTCTACCAAGTTATCTATATAATTTTCATCATGTTGTCCATCACCATCAAATTGAATAGCTATATCATAATCGTTTTTTAATGCATATTTGTATCCTGTTTGTACAGCACCACCAATACCAAGATTATGTACTAAATTAATAACATCATAATTGTTTTTTAAACATATTTCTCCAGTATTATCTTTACTGCCATCATTAATTATAATATAGTCTATCTCATTAGAAGATTTCTTTTTATACTTTTTTATTTTATTTATTGTATTTTCTATGTTTAACTCTTCATTATATGCTGGAATTATCATTAACACTTTCATTTCTTTTACCTCTTCTACTTTTATATATTTCACAAAAACTTAAAATACCAATACCAATAATTATATATCTTATAAAGAACATACTTATAGCATATCTACTAAAAGCAAATGTATAAGAATATATAGCTATTTGAGATCCATATGTTAATATTAAAAACAACCACTCTTTAATTCTCTTTTTATTTATAAAAATAAGTATTGAACTAATAACAAATAATATTATTTCAACTTTTCTTACTACATTTAATTGATTACCACTTATTCCCATAATAGTATCCCAATAAAAGTAATTATCAAAGTTTTGTAATGGTTTATAAATTAAATATGATTTAAGCATAGAGATCTTATCTTTATTCCACCATTCATGCATTCGATATTTTGCTTTCAAGCCATCATATTCTAATGAATAATACTTTGTCATATAATCCTTTTTATTAGGATTTTGTAAATAGTATTTCATTTCAGCAGGCATTTTTTCATCAACATTTTTCACATAATCTAATTCTTCATCTGTAGGATAACCACTTCCCTGATATGTTCCTAAAAGCAGTGGATTACCTGTACCATATGTTAATGGAATAAAATGATTAAATATTTTATAGTTTCTATAAGTCCAAGGTATTAAACATAATAACAAAATAATTCCAGCAATTATACATTGCCTAATTAAAAGTTTAAAATTATATTTTTTTAATATTAAGAAAACAAACAGAAAAATAGGAAATATGCCTATAGTTGGACGTATAAATACTGCCAATATATAATAAATCACTATTAAAATAAAATCTTTTTTGTTCGCCTTCGTAGATAATTTTAATGTATGATATATAAGTAAAGAAAATAGTAAAATATATGGTGTTTCAGTTAAAATTAAATTATCCATCCAAATATAATCAGCAGCAAGAAAAAACAAGCATGAAATAGCAGCAATATATTGATTAGAATATAATTTAATAGTCTTATAAACAATATAAATCGTTAACAATCCCATAACCAGCCATAATATTTTAAGAGAAATTATAAGCTTCGAACCAACACCAAATATTAGTGCCATAAATGCAATCAAAAATGTCATGCCTGGCATTATTTGTGCGGACAATACATCGTGCATTGTTATTTCACCAGTTTGTAAAAATACTATACCGCTTTTTATATAGTCAGCATCATCACTATTCAATGAATAATTAAATCCTAATTCTTTTAAAGCTAAAATATGTAAAATTAATGATATAATTAACACAACCAAAATACACCAATTATCTAAAAACAAAGACTTTATCTTATTTTTCTGCATATCTAACTCACCTATACTTTTTTATTCTAAATAAAAATTTAACATTGCTATCATAAAATCTTTTTAATCTTTTTGGTTCTTTCATAATTCTGTATAACCATTCTAGATTTAATTTAATAAATATTTTAGGTGCCCTTTTTTTCATACCACTCATTACATCAAAAGAACCGCCAACACCAACAAATATACCTTTTTTAAATCTATTTAAATGTTTATATATTAACATTTCTTGAAGTGGAATACCAAGTGCTACAAGAACTATATCAGGCTCAAGTTTTACAATTTCATCAAATACCTTATCTTTATCAGTAACATACCCATTAGAAGTACCAACTAGTTTTAAATTAGGATATTGTTCTTTAATAACTATTTTCATTGAATCAATAACTTCTTGCTTAGAACCAAATAAATAAATACTCTTTTTTTGTTCATTACCAAACTTTAATAATTCATTTGCAATATCTATTCCAGTAATTCTCTCTTCAATGTTATACCCAATCTTTTTACCAGCCTTCAATACACCTATACCATCTGGTACCATAACCGTTTCTTTATCTAATAACATTTTTCTTACATCTTCATTTTTTTCACTAATCATAAATGTTTCAGGATTAGCGGTAACAACAAATGTTTTCATATTATTTTTTAAATTATCACTTAAAATTTCATAAAAAGATTGTGCACCCTTTTTATATAATTTATCAAATAGTTTTCTCATCTATTCACCTCTTAGTTCCTATAACAATAGTATACCATTATTATATACTTTTTTTAATATTATTTTAGAATTTTTTCCCAAATATTAACTATTTTTTCTTTAGAAAATTCATTTGCTTTGTTTTTAGCCTCTATTCCTAATTCATTTCTTAGTTTAGAATCATTAATTACTTTTTCGATTTTTTCTATATATTCTTCTTCATTTCTATTTTTAATAATATAACCATTTTTATTATTATCAATTATATCATTAACTCCACTAGCAACTTCATAAGCTATACAAGGTATACCATAACTCATAGCCTCTAAAAGTACCATTGGAAGTCCTTCTGTTTCAGAAGCCATTAAAAATAAACTGGATTTTAACATATATTCTTCAATTTCTTCTTTGTTTTTATAACCAGTAAGTATAATTCTATCATTCATATTTAAATCATTAATTAACTTATTAAGATTATTAAATTCTTTACCATCGCCAATGATATATAATTTCCAATCATTTTCTTTTATTTTAGAAAAAGCTTTAATAATATCATCATTTCTTTTACCGTAATCTAATCTGCTTATAGTTATAATATTCTTTTTATCTAGTTTACTTTGTTTACTAGGTATATAATATAACATATTAGGTACCAAAACTACTTTAGTATGTTTATTCTTAATTAAAAACTTTTTATAATCTTTTTCTAAAGTCTTAGTAAGAGCAAATAAAAAATCTATATTATAATATTTATTTTTTAATATATTAATATATCTTTTATTATTATTATGATAATGATGTTCTTGTGCTATTTTAACTGAATTATCATTACCATATTTACTAAGTAAAGCACTAAAATCATATCTAGTGGAAACTATATATTTACTATCACAATTTTTTATATAGTTAATTACTCTAATTTTCTTTTTCGTTAATATACTAACAGACCTTATACCCTCTTTTAATATATTAAATATTTTATGATTATGAAAAGCATCTAAGAATTCTTCTTTATTTGGACCACCATCATATAAATATTTAACTTTAATTTTATCATTAAGTCTATTAGCTTGTGTCTTACTTAGTTTATAAAATGACATAATTTCAATATCGTAATCATCACATAAACTATTTGCAGTATTAATTGTAGCACTTTCTATACCACCATAACCTAGATGTAATAGCAAGAAACTTATTTTATTATCATTAATATTAATTTGATTTCGTTTTACTCCATTATATAGACCAACTAACAATAAAGACAAAATACAAGTGGTAAGAAATATTCCAAAAACATGACCAGCCAATATAGAAGATAAAATCATATAAGCAGAAGCAAGTAAAAATGAACAAGTAAATATATTAATTTTTTTCTTAAAATGTATAAGTAATGAGACTAAACTAAATGCAAAAATAGCGACAAATGGTATTGTAACCAAAAACATGCCAATTTTTCCAAGCCAAACTTCTTGTCCAATAAAATCTCTCTCTAGATATGGAAAATTAGAAGAATAACCTATTCCTAACCATTTATCTATTTTATCACTATGCTTATTTAATATATCATCATACATACTCATTTTAAAGCCTCTATAATTAGTTAAAAAAGAAGTATCTTGTTTAATCGTATCGAACCAAAAATCAAAGTTCTCTTTAACTGAATAAAACTCAACATACGACTTAGGAACGCTAAACTTTTGAGGACATTTTTCAATACAAAGTGATAAATACTCTTTTTCAATATTATCAATATTCTCCTCTTTCAATATAACATCTAGAGATAAATTATATTTATCACTTAACTCATCTATCAAATAATCACATTCTGAATTCACTGAAGATACATCATTATCTGTATTATTATTTATATTAGTTATATATCCCTGCATTTTATATTTTACAGGTGAATAACTAAAAAGAAATAATATAAAGCAGAATTCTAATACAAAGAACAAACATCTTATTTTTAATACTTTTTTCTTGTTAAAAATATACTCTATCATTGCATAAACAAATATTGATAAAATAGAAAAAGTAATAGCAAAAAAGGCTGTCTTTGTAGATAACATTAATGCTGCAATTAATTTAATTAAAAATGACAAATAATATTTGCAATCATTTTTTAATAATGTATAAAAAGCAGATATAAAAAGCAAAGATCCCAATATAGCAGAGAGTTGATTAGTTGAATAAAATAATCCTTTTGATGTATATAAATCAACATCATTAATATTAATGCCATTAAACCAGCTAAATATATTACCTATTATAGTAACATTTCCTTCATAGTTAGAAGAATACCCAACATATGAAAACTTAAAAACATTGCTAATAACTATTATTAAACTAAATATTAAACTAATTTTTGATAAAGTAGCCATTATATCTATCGTTTTAAGATTAGATTTCATGTATACAAACAAGACAATCAAAGGTAAAATATAAGCTCTAACAACATAATACAGTTCTACAATCGTTGATATATTTTCATTAATATATATAAAATTTTCAAAGGATAAAATATGCAAAACATGAAGAAATATATATATTCCATAAACAATTATTATTGGAATTATTTTTTTAGAAAATATTTTTTTGTTTTCTTGTTTACTTTTAAAAAACAACAAGATAAACAAAATAAAAGTAAATAAAAAGTTAATCAATTCAACAAAGGAAAAACCAAATAATTGAAATTTGTTACCTACTGTTGAACGATAAATATCCATGAATGGAAGTAAAAAACTAAGTAATAAAATATATTTATCATAATTTTTCTTTTTCATTCTTATCATCCCTAACATTAATTCTTTTTTATTTTAAATATAAAATTAATAATACCATACTGCTTTTTTAATAACAACTTATATATAATTTTTCGATTTTTATCCAATTGTGACAAATAACTATTACTTTTAAAATTTGGAAAATTATCATTCATATAACATAATAACTTATCAATAGTTTCTAATTTTATATTCTTATCTGCTTCAGATCTAATTATTCTAACAATAGCGGATATATATATATGATCAATAGCCAAAAACTCTATAATTTCCTTATTATCATCATACATAGAGCTTTTTAATATACTATCAAAAGCTTCTAAAATCTCAAGATTTCTTAAAACATTAGAATTATTCATCGTTGATCCTTCTCTTATTAAATAATCATACAAAGGTTCATTTACATACCCAATCCTATTTGCCTTACATATTACATTAATAGAAAAATCAAAATCTTCATACCATACTTTACTTCTAAAAGATAGGTCATCAAGAATAGATTTTTTATATATTTTATTCCATACTGCTTTTTTTCCCAACAAAGCATTAATTTTATTATCTTCATAATTAATATGTTCTAAATCTATTTTTTTATTTTTATAATCTTCACTAACATTATAATTTCCACATATAACTATATCCAAATCATCATCTACAGCTTTTTTATATAGTTTTTCAAACATTTGAGGTTCAACAAAATCATCTGAATCAACATAACCAATATACTTTCCATTAGCTTTTGTTAATCCATAATTTCTTGCAGAGCCTTGTCCTCCATTTTCTGTTATATATGATTTTATATTTTTATATTTCTTAGCATAATCATCAATGATTTTTTGACTATTATCTTTTGAGCCATCATTAACAACTATTATTTCAATATCTTTAAGTGTTTGTGAGACCAAACTTTTTAAACATTTATCAATATATTTTTCCACTCCATACACAGGAACTATTACACTAACACTATATTTTATCATTATTTTTCATCTCCAATCATTTTTTCAATATTTTTTATTTGGCTTTCGATAGAAAAATTCTTTGAATAACAAATAGCTTCTCTGCTAAATTTATTATACAATTTAGTATCAGCCATCAATAATTCTATTTTACTTACAAATTCTTCAATATTATTAGCTATAAATCCACATTGCTCATCATTAGATATTTCTAGTGCTCCACCAACATTTGTAGAAACAAATGGTACACCTAAAGTAATAGCTTCCACAAATATTGTCGGAAAGCCTTCACTATAAGAGCAACCTATCACTATATGTGCATTCTTAATATATGGATATGGATTTTTTTGATATCCAAGTATATCAATATATTTTTCAATTTTTAATTCAGAAATTCTCTTATTCATTTGCTCCAACAAATCACCTTTTCCAATAAATTGCATTTTAAAATCATATCCAGCATCAACTAGTTTTTTAGCAACTTCAATTGCAAATAAAGGATTTTTATTGTTATCAAATCTATTGATAAATAAAATTATCTTCTTTTTATTTTTTACTTCAAAACTTGTAGACTTATCTATTATATTTTGTATATTAAATCCGTTGTTAATAAGAACTATTTTATTCTTATATTCGGGAAAAACTTCTAATAGTGATTTCTTTGTATTATTAGAAATTGCTACAATTTTATTTACATTTTTAAAGCTTTTCTTTTGAGCAATATAATTTAGTTTATCATTATTCAAATCATAAACATCACCATGAACCCAAGCATAAGTTTTACACTTTTTATCAAGTAAAAAGGTAGGAATTAAATAATTAAAAGATATTTGCATATCATAATTATTTTTTATATATTTTTTCCTTAAATAATAAGGAAAAACATATAAAAGAATCTTATATAAAATTTTTTTTAAAATACTATCATTATCAGCATCAATTATAGGTTCAAGTAAAGTTACATTATCATTAATTTCTTCATTATTAATATTAGTATGCCAATACTCAATAATATCAATATCATACCTATTTTTATCTAAATTATTTACTATATTAGCAAGCACTCTTTCAGCACCGCCTCCGTAAGTAAATGACCAAATTATAAATAATATCTTTTTCTTTTTCATTTTTAACATCCTATTCAAATTCAACTGTTTCCTTTACATCATTATTTATTTCATATGGAAAATCATATAAATAATCTTTTAATTTTTCTTCAATAATTCTACTCTCTTCCAGATACTCTTTTTTTCTAAACAATTGTGTGTTCTTAATTGATATATCAGGATTAAATCTTGATTTTTTATTTACATGATCTTTCTCAGTAAAGCCCAAAAATTTTGTTATTTCTTTTACTTTATTTTCATAATCATAAATTAGATCTTCAAACTTTACTCTATACACCTTATTTGAATTGCATTTTTTTTCACTTTCACGCATTTTTTTATAAAAATCACAAAATTCATTCACTTCTAATGGAAAAGGTACACATAATTGTCTTGCTTGCCATATATACTTATTAATAATAAATACATCTCTAGGATCTCTTTCAACTACTATTACTCTTAATTTATCATCAAAATAATTATTTACTCTAAATAAATTAAATGGTAATAGGAATTGATCTAATATAATATTTTCTTTACCTTTAGCTATTTCTTTAATTATCTTATATATATATTCATTTGAATACTTATAAAATTCTTTATCTTTAATATATGAAATTCTCATTCCATCGGAATATTTAAGTACTTTATTAAATCTAATCTTATTCAAAGTAAACATTTTTAGTGGCTTTCTAATCAACAATTTAATAAACATTTTTGCATTAACTTCTTCATGCATATACCAATATCCAGAATAATTAAATTGTTGAATATTTTTTATAAAATCATCAGTTATTTTCATAAAGTTAGGACTAATAATTTTTTTATAATTTCCTACCCACCAATATTTTTTATCGTATAATTTCTTCATTTGTAGTTCAAAACTTCTTATAGCCTCATCACTTCTAATTGCATTATTGCCTATTAATAATTTATCTTCTAAGTCGAAAAGTCCATTCGGACAATGTAATAATACATATTCATAACTCTTATATTCATTTTGACAATCCTTAAACTCCGCAACTAAATCCGTAATAGCAGAACTTCCACTTCCCATATAGCCAGTAGGAACTATGATTCTTTTCATTTTTTATCACCTTTTCCAATCTTAAATTTAAACTTACTTAAAATAAATATTAAATTATTATCTTTTGTCAATAACAAAACGCCAAAATATAAAATGATACAAGCGGCCACAATCAAGCAAAGATTTACAACAAAGCTCAAATTAAAAGTTCTGATTATTAATGAAAGTGGTATAAAAAGTATACCTATTATCAAATAAAGTAAATTTCTTTTTGTAAATATTTCTACATTTAAATTCATTTTTTTTCTTGCGTAAATATAATGACAAATGAATACAATAATTTCTGAAATACCTGTAGTTATCATTGCAGTTGAAGGATTCAAAATATCAAAAAAGACTAATAAATAATTCATAATCAAATTCAATGCTCCACAGCTAAGTGAAACTTTTAATATTCTATCCTCTCTATCATTTGGATACATAACCAAATTATTCATAACTGATTCTAGACTAACAAATATCCTAACCATACTTGCAATCATAAGAGGAATAACCGCTGTAACATATTTTTCTCCTGCATATAATGCAATTATTTCTTTAGCAAGAACAAATATACCAAAACACATTGGAACTATTATAAATAATAACGAAGAAATAGAGTTATTTAATTTCTCTTCATACTTCTCCTTACCTTCATTTCTTAAAATATATGACATTCTGGGAATTGATACAAATATTATAGAATAAGGAATAGAAGCTAATGTAGACACAACATAATAAGGAATATAATATAGTGTAACAGAAACATCATCAACATATTTTCCAAGCATAACTTTATCAAGCTGACTATATAATAAATCAAGGTTAGAAATAATTAAAACCGCTATTAATGGTTTAATATATTTTTTAAGTTTAAATTCCGAAAAATCAAATTTAATTTTTTTCTTTGAATATATAAAACTAATTATATTATTTAATAATATAGTTAAGCAAACTATTATCGCATATAAAATAACATCATCAGGCTTTCTTACAAATAATAATAAAGCAATAAAATAAATAATCTTAACAATAACAGATTTTATAGTAATAAATTTATAATTTTCTAAAGCCTCATTAACAAATTCTACATAAAACACATTAGCAACTATTTGTATTATCATTATCATATATAATGATGTTGCTATCCCACTCGAAGAGAATATAACATAAAATAAATATATAATTAATACTAATATATTAGAAAAAAGAGAAATCAAAAACAAATTACTAAAAAGTTTAGAAGTAGCTTTTTTATCATTCCTAATTCTACTAATTTCTCTAACTCCATAATTATAAACTCCAAAAGAGGCAAATGCTAAAAAAATCTGAAACTCAGATAATACTCTATTATAAGTTCCATATAAATTAACATCTAACAATCTTACAATGTAAGGGCCTATTATTATAGGAATAACTATATTTACCAAACTAAGTATAGATTTATAAATTGTATTTTTAAATAAAGTATTTTTCTTCATCTTAGGCACCAGCTTTCTATTAAATTATACTATAAAAAGCCATTATTATCAAGGTAATAGAAAAAAGAATATCATATTTTACAAATAATATTCTTTAATACTTTCTAATAAATAATCATTTTCTTCTTTAGATTTAACGGCTATTCTAATATATTCATTATCATCAAAGCCATTTTTACCATTAAGTACTTTAATTAATATCTTTTTACTATCTAAAAGATATTCTGCTATTTCTTCTGCTTTACCTTTATTTAATTTAATCATAAAATAGTTAGCATCAGATTTATAAACATTTAATTCTTTTATTTCTAATAATTCATTATAGAATCTATTTCTTTCTTCTTTTATCTTGTTACATCCAATAACATAATCTTTCTTATAAATAGAAATAATTTGTAAAAAGTATTCTGCAAATGAATTAATATTCCATACAGGTAAATTCTTATTAATAATATCCAAATATTCTTTATTACCACTTGCAAATACTCCAAGTCTAAGGCCAGGCACACCATAAGATTTACTAATACTCTTAATAACAATCAAATTAGAATATTTATTTAATATATCATCATTGATTAAAGTATAATTATCATCAGCAAAGTCAATAAAAGATTCATCAAATATAACTTGTTTATTCTTTTCACTAGCAGTATCTAACAACTTAATAGTTTCATCATAAGTCAAATGAGAACCACTAGGATTATCTGGAGATATAACTATCAAAGTATCAACTTTATCTAACACTTTAATTAATTCATCCAAAGATAATCTATAGTCATTATCTTTACTATTTATATATAAAATATCATTATCCGGAAAACATCTTACATACTCGTTAAATGATGGAATAGTAAGAGCAATTTTCTTATTAGTAACATATCTTAGATTATTAATAAGCTCTGCTGCCCCATTGCCAATTAAAATGTTTTCTTCACTAACATTATCAAACATTCTAGAAGCACATATTCTTTCTATTTTTTGACCAGAAGGATAATTGAATAAAAGTTCATTATAAAAATACTTCATTTTATCTATCATTTTATCAGTAGGAAAATAAGGATTAACTAAATAACAATAATCTTTAATACCATTAAATCTCCAATATCCACCAAATCTCCTATGAAATAATTCTAATTTTTCTCTAGTACTTGGAGCAAATATAGCTTTAGCTATATCATAATCTTGACAATCATCTATTTCATACCAATCTTCACCATTTAATTGTAAACCATGTAACTTAGCCTCTTTAAGTCCACTAATAACCTTTAAAACAAGTTCATAATAATCATTATTACCATAAGCTTTAATATAAGATTCTAAAAATGGTAAATAAAATCTTTCACTAAACTCCTTACTAAATTTATAAATATTAACTGTTTTATAGTACTTATTTACATCACTATAATCAAAATCTTTCTTTTCTACAAATGAACTAATAGTATCGTCATCATTTAAAGTTACAACAGTACCATCCATCCATTCCTCATATTTAGCTACAACTGCCGCACTCTCATACTTAGAATTAACTAATTTTTTTACTATAGAAGTATCATATATCAAATCAGATTCCAAGAGTATAGTATCATCTTTAACCAAATAATCTTTTGCCAAATATAAAGAATATATATTATTAGTAGTATCATATATATCATTATTTATATAAGTAATATTAATTTTCTTATCAAGTTCTTTTTCTTCAATATATTCTTTTACATTTTCACCTTTATAACCAAGTACAATAATAAAATCTTTAATATCAGCTTCAATTAAAGCATCTATTGCTCTTTCTAATAAAGTTTTACCATGTATATTAAGCATACATTTAGTATTATTTTTAGTATATTTACCAAGTCTAGAGCCCTTACCAGCTGCTAACATAATTGCTTGCATTTACTTCACATCCTTACATAATCTAAGTTTATCATTATTTTAAATCATAGTCAATTAAAAAGAGTAGATTTTTTTCTACCCCATATTTAAATTACCACTAGTAGGATAAATCTGAATATAAGTATTACCATCATTAACAACTAATTCTTCACCACTAGATTTTATTTTATATATAGTTTTATCATTTTTACCACTCTTATTCCAAGTAATAGGTATACTATAACCATTAGATACATAATATCCATCTCCACTACCAACATTATCTATTTTTTGATATGCACAGTATCCATGATCACAATAATTAGAATAATTAACACCATATATAATAATATTCTTAACCTTATATTGTTCTCCCGTTACTAAGTCAACATTCTTAGTACCATTCATACTTCTTAAATATACTTTATTATCACTATCATAAGTATAATTAGAAGTTCTATAATCAGAATATTTAATACTAACATTATTAGCTATACTACTACCATCTAATTTAGATAAATCTATTTCTTCAGCACTATATTTAAGTAAACTCTTAGTTTCAGTAGTAGTTCTATACTTTCTATTATTTGTTCCTTCACCTAATAATTTAGTAGAAGTAAATAATTTATGCTCCCAAGCTCTATTTAAAGAAGTATCTCTAAATCCATATTGTCCATCTACATCAACATCATTAATACCTTCACTAGCTATTCTTTTATTAGCATCTTCAGCACCACCGGCATGACCATATATAGCATCGTTTTCATATACATAATCTAAATATTGTGTTCTAGCACTTCTAACAGAACCAATTTTATCTACCTCTGTATCTTTAAATAAAGCCATCATTCTGGTAATACCGCCTTCAACCATAAGCTCATATACCATATACGCTTTATCAAGACCTGCTTGAGGTAATGCACCATTATGACAATTAATCATAACAGAATAAGGTCTAGTATCACTATCAACATCAATTATAGTAACTTTCTTTTCTTCTTTTACCTCCTCTTTAATATTATCTTTTTTGTCGTTATCAGCAGTTTTATTACCTATAACAAAATATCCCCCTACACCAATACCGCATAACACGATAACACCAAGTATAATAAATAAAATTAACTTATTATTTTTTCTTTTTCTCATACTTACCTCCATAATAATAGTTTTTATCTACCTCAAGTATAACACATAAAAGAAAAAATACAAACTAATTTTTGTACTTTTTATATTTTATAAGCAAAACATAATTAATTGAATATTGCTTACAATAAAATTAATTAACGTATAATTTTCAAATAAATTTATCCCTTTATCTTTTTGGATAAAATATAAATTAATTTTTTGATTTTATTATCACTTTTTAAATTTTTTTTAATTAATTTGCTAAATTTTTCTTTATCTAGTTCTTCAAAAAATTTTTTTCTTTTTTTATTTTTTTTTACATGACCACATATACAGGGATTATTTTCTATTGCAAAATCCAAATCACAATTTTCTTTATAATATATTTTAGATTTTATTTTATCAAATATTTCATACCCCTTATTTGTGTTCAACAATACTATCGATGTGCCATTATCATCTTTAAACTCTTTATACTTTTTCTCAACTCCCCAAAAATCACCTAATGTTATATCAGCATTTCTAGGTAACACTGAAAATTTACACTCGTAACACGATGGTCGTAAGTATATATTTTTCAAAAAGCCTTGCATAAAGTTATCCTCAGTTAATTTAGAAACATATTCTGTTTTGTTTTCAAAATCAACTTTCATTGAAAAAGCATTCCAACCATACTGTTTATTTCTAAAATATACATTTTTTACCTTAGAATGATGTTGTTCTTCTAACTCTGCAATATATTTTCTAAAAACTTTTCGTGATGGAACCCCATGACAAATTATATCACATGTATATAATGTTCTATATTGTTTTCTTAAGAACATATTTAATCCCACGATTTGACATGGTGTTCCTGTGTATAAAACAAACTTTCCAGCTTCCAAATTTTTTTTCACTTCTTGATATGTTTTCATTGTATCACTTTGAATATACTTAGAACCTCTTAATTTTTTCAAGTCTTTACATTCTGATATTCCTTGATGTATAACTGTCAAAGAATCATCAAATCCAGCGCCATATACTATTCCATTTTTTTCCTCTATAATGTACTTTGAAATTTCAGAAAAAATACCACCCGATGAACTACTTTCTCTATTATTTTTATCTTTGCTGTATGTTGCTATCACTTTCATATCAATATTGTCATCATTTTTAGTTTTGTAATTTAATGATGGACATACTCTTTCACATAATCCACATTTAATACATTTTTCCCGATTTATGATTGGGTACTTAAATCCTTCTTTGTCCTCTACCATTTCTATTGCTCTTTTTGGGCACAAATTATAACATACACCACAACCACAACATTTACTTTTCTTAATATTATCAATCATATTTTTACAACCCCATCATTCCTAAAATAAATATTATTTTATCTTTTAATGTACATGACATATTCTGCTTTAGCTTTTTATATTCTATTTTTAATTCCTTCTTTCTTTTATATTTTCTTGACAAAATCATTTTCTTTCGTGCATACTTATCTACCAATTTTTTTTCATATTCTCTATATTTTCCCATATTTTTTAACACTTCAGTTAATATTTCTTCATGACCATTATATCTATTATATTTGCTTTCAAAATTTTCATCATTATGTGAATGACTTCCTCTTACTAAATGATAAATAAATAATTCTTCGTCTATATATCCGCACTTATATTTATTAGTAATCGGTAATAATATTTGCCAATTTTGCCCTCCATTATGTATAAATATACTTTTATTTGGAATTGAATCTATAAAAGCATCATATCTTATCATATAACAACCATTAGAAACCCAAATATCTTTCTCCATAATTAAATCATCAAAAATATCTGTTTTTATTTTTTTACTTTTATGTTGAATGTGTCCTATAACTTGATTTGTTTCATCATCAATAATTTTTCCCCTCGTTCTTACTAATCCGTATTCCTTATTTTTTTGTAAATATTTAACTCTTTTTTCTATTGACGTCTTTTCTAATTCATCATCAACATCCAAAAAGCTTAAATATTTACCATTAAATACTTTTAAAGCTTCATTAAGAGCCGATGCAGCTCCACCATTTTCTTTCTTTAAATATTGAATTCCATAACCTCGCTTTTTTATAACATTAATTAATTCTTTTAATTTCTTTTCTGTATTATCTGTTGAGCCATCATTAACAAACACGATTTCTATTTTATTATATGTTTGATTTAATATACTTTGTATACTTCTTTTTACAAATTTTTCGCCATTGTAACATACAATAATAATACTTACTAATTCTTCTTTCATAACCTATCCTCGTTTTTTCTTCATTATATTAGAGAGAAATTTTTTTATTTGATCTTTTATATATACATACTCAACTGTCTTTCTATAAAAAACAATTATAATTATTACATAAATAATTGTTGCAATAATACATATTACTATCAGTTGAATATATAAATTTTTTATATTTAAATTACTTGTTACAAAATAAATCACGATGGTTGTAAACACAACTATTATGATATTCTTTAAGTATCTCGTATAATACTCCGTAACCTTCTTATTAAATACATACTTATATACAATATATGGTCTATCTATTGCCGGTATCAAACTACTTACTAAAGTTCCGAGTAATACCCCTAAAACGCCAATATATTTTGCTAATATAATTGATACAACTATATTAGTTAATGCTTGTAATAAAGGAATATATCTATCTTCAGTATACACTCCTGCTGCCGATTTTATCGTTCCTAATGGCACTCTCATTCCAGTCATATAAAAATTCAAAACAATAATTGCAACAATTTCTATTGAAAACAAATAATGTTCACCTGCCCAAACTTTAATAAATGGATTTAATAGTACAAACAAACAAACACTACAATATCCATATATACAAAATCCAAAAAAATCCATTATATTAAATACTTTCAGTCTTTTTTCTTCATTCTCTTTAGCTATTAGATTTCCTAAACTTGATATAATCGAACTATATATTATATTTATAAAAGTATTTAAAATTGTTATTATAGTTAAATAATTGGAATATATTCCAACTGCATTTAATCCAATAAATTTTGTCATTATTATATTATCTGTTCCATTTATGCTATAATCACCTATTTTATGTAAAAACATTGCTCTTACATTCTTAGACAGTAACTGTTTATCACTCTTACTAATTTTTTCCTTCGAGCAGAAATCTGTTTGTGGATATTCTTTGCTTATAAAAAAATTAATAACAGTTCTTCTTAAAAATTCAATAACTAATTGTACAACTAAATACAATACAAAATTTTTAAATATTAATAATTCAATAATTTGTAAACCATTTAATAACACATCAAATATAAAATTTATCTTTGTCAATCTATAGTTTTTTTGATCTGCTATTATTAAAACCTCTTTATATGAAATAAAATACGTTGATACGGTAGTTAGTAAATATAGTGTGTATATCAAATATATATGATTAATATTTATATTTTCTTCTAAAATAAATTTTAAAAATGGTATTAAAATTACACCTGAAATTAAGATAACAATGCCAATTATTCTATATGCTTTTTTATAGAATGTCATTAATGCATTAATTTTTTTATTATCCTTATTAGCCAATGGTTTATATAAACTAAAACTAATTGTAGTTCCTATTCCTAATTCTGCTATCGAAAGCATTGATAAAATATTTGTTAACAAACCATTTAATCCTAAATATGTTTCACCCAAAACTTTTATAAATATTGTTCTAGTTATAAAAGTAAGAATAGTTTTTACAATGGTATTTAAAAAACCTGTTCCAACATTAAATATTGAATTTTTTGTTCTACTTTGTTCCATTAATTTTTCTCCTATTTTAAAGTCAAAGCAATTTCATCCATTGTTTTTTCAACCTTATTTTTACAATCGGCTACGTTTTTTTTGATTTTTATTAACAACTCATCATAATTTTTCTCTATATACTCAATTTTTTTATCAACTATTTTAATTATTTCATTCTTCCAAATTTCATCATCTTTAGCTTCTATAACTAAATTTTTCATATTTAGTCCATCAGATATTACACCTTTATATTTTGAACTATAAGATAAGCATATTGCAGGCTTTCCCATTTGAAAACTAGATACAGCAGCATGCATTCTACATGTTAAAGTAAAGTATGCGTGTCCCAAAATAATTCTTGCAAATACTGGTAATACTTGTTCTTTAATAACCACAAGATTTTTATCAATGTAATTATCATATTTAGAATTTATTATATTTAGCATTGTATTGTCAGATAAAGCGGGTTCAGGAGTCGTAACATGCGATAGCCATACTATTTTCTTTGCCGGATACTTTACCTTTATATTATCAATTATTTTTACAAAATTAAAATAAAACTTTTCTTCATTAATAGTATACCATTTTGCCAAGCCTGTACCAACTATTACAATATATTGGTCATTTTTTAACATATATTTATTTAAAATTTTATTATAATCTTGTTCGAATTTGCCTTGTAATTGTAAATCAAGCCAAGCTAAGTCTCTAGAAATATTAGGACTTGAGTTCAACTCATTAATTATATATTGACTTGATAAATCATCTCTTGTATATAATTTAATTTTAGGAAATAATTTTTTTGCGTATTCTTTTCTTTTTCCAGTATAAGGCCCAATTGTTTGTCCAATCATAATTAAATTGGTTCTATTATTTAAACGATTTAATTGTTTTAACAATTTTAAAGCATATTTTTTATCATCATATGTTTCAGCATAGTCATCTCCTCCTAATACTAATACAACATTATATTTTTTTACATTTTTTATAATTTTGAATTGATAAATATCATATTTAATTTTTCTCTCTAATTTTGCAAAAAAACCTCTTTTTAATTTATAATTATCAACATATAAATTTGATGATTCTATTTTATTATATTCAGTTGCAATTTTTAATCTTTGAATATTATCATCTGTTGCATTATCTATAAAAAAATCTATATTACTAATTCTTTTTTTTAATTCTTTTATCAAATTTTCACACATCATCATTGAACCATAATTATATGTATTATATGCATTTTTAATTAATATTCTCATTTTTAACTACCTTTCTAATGCTTTTTAACATTTCTTTAAATTCACTATATATTATAATAGTATTTATTTTCTTTTTCAATATCAATTTTTGCAAAAATTGTAACCTTTTTTCATTATAAATAACATTTTTAAACTTTTCAGTTTCTTTTAAATTTACATATTGTACTAATTCTGTTTTTATTTGATTATAAGATAAATTTGATGAACTTAAAAATAAATTCTGAATACTACTGATTATAATGTCACAAGTTATCTTATCAATTTCTTTTTTGTTTTTTTTATTTAATTGATTATTATATTTAAAGAATTTTTCAATATATTTTATCAATTGAAATTGAATTACTAAATAATTTTTTCTATATTTATTAGTTAGTGAATTTCCAGTATATGTATAATTATATAAATAGTGTTTTGTCACGTATATTTTTTTACAATAATTAAAATAATCTAAATTAAATATCAAATCTTCTCCTAATTCATATTTTGGATTAAAACGTATTTTATTCGAATCTATTATTTTTCTTTTATATATTCTGAAACATGGTGAATTAATTATATAAGCATTGTATAATTTCCAAAAATTCTGTAAGAAAGCATCAATATCATATTCTTTTTCTTCTATTGAAATATTATTAATTATTTTATTTTTATTATAATACCTTCGATAATTTGATATAACCAAATCATTATCTTTATTATTTAACAATAATGCAACCATAGTATTTTCAATAAAGTCATCAGAATCAACAAACATAATATAATCACCAGTTGATCTATCAATTCCTATATTTCTACTCTGAGATACCCCTCTATTTTCTTGATTTATTAAAATTATATTATTATATTTATTTTTAAAACTTTCAACAATCTTTTGCGTATTATCTTTCGAACCATCATTTATAACAATGATTTCTATGTTTTTATATGTTTGATTAATTATGCTATTTAGACAACGTTTAATATCTTTTTCAGCATTGTATGCTGGTACAATTATTGATACTTTAGGACTCTTCATTTTTAACCTCCTTTTTTCATAGTAAAAAGAATACCAATATCATTCGCTTAGTATAAAATGATAATGAAAAAGCAAAAATTAACAACATTATCCTTATCAGTTTGATTGAATTTCCATAGTAACTACATTTTAAATCTAATTTTAAATATTTATTCTTCACAGTTACATAAATCACATATACAATTAATATTATAAATCCTATTATTCCAAAATTATATAAAATATCAATGTAACTATTGTGTGAATATTTTTCACCGCCAAAATAATCCGAAAATATTTTCTTGGTAGTTGCATCATTACCAAACAATATATTTATCAATGGCCTATTGAATGAAGCTTTTGAGAAAGTTTCAAGTAATGCTAATCTTCCAGACGTAATTCTATTAAAATCTCCTTTTTTTAATAGTTCTTGTAAAAACTCAAATCGTTTCATAAAATCACTTTTACTTTTCTCTTTTATTACTTCTTTTCCTGTTTTTTGCGGTACTCGTACATTTAAATTTTCTTCTTCATTTTTTTCTATTGATGATTTTGATATATTTTCCTGTACATCGTTTGCTTTAATATCATTTCTATCATTTAATACATTTCTATAAGTTTGCAATCCAGCAAAAAATACAATTGTTACTATCGCAATAATTCCTATATCTTTTAACTCTTCTTTAATATTTTTTTTATTCAAAATAAAATACAAAAATAATGTAATAACAAAAGATATTATCCCAGTTATACTAACTGTCATAATATTAGCATTAACCATTATTGCACACAATACATATGACATTTTTTTATCTATTTTTTTACCTTTTATTGATAACAAAGCAATTATTCCAAGATTTATAAATAGGCTCATAAAATTAGGTTCATAAGTTCCTTTAAATCTATAAACTATATTATTTCCATCAATCTCTTTCAAAAACGAATTATTTAATAATCCATAGAATATACAATTTAATACAGCTATAACTATTACAAAAAGTAAGTTTTCTATAAATATATCTTGTTCTTTTTTACTTTTTATTTTTATATTCATTGAAAACAAGACAAAAATAAAAATATTAAACATTATTATTATAACTTCAGTACTAACAGATCTGTATGTAATCAATCCAATAATAAATGAAAAAGCAAAAAATAGCAAAATTCCGAGTTCTCGTCTATTAGGTTTTATTCTTTGCTTAATTATATTAAAAATTAACTTTATAGCAATTATAACCATAAAAATTCTTGATATTGATCCACTTAAATATTTACTTTGTAAAACCTCATCAAAAAAAGAAATATATATATATATATATATACAGTTTTTTTCATTAGCAAATAAAAGTTCAATTGCAATTATTATTACAAAGAATATTCCAAACATATTACTTAAATTAAATAATAAAGTTCCTATTGTTAATTCAGTTAATATTCTGGTAAATGCATCTTCTTTAATTCTAGATACAATTTTTTTTATTATCTTCATTTTTTTTACTCCTTTCATACAAAAAAATAAATAGTTTAGGAAACATCATAAGAAAGCCCTGAAGCTTAATAAAAAAACTTTTACTTTTTAGTGGTATTCTATATATTTTTTTATTTTTAATTTCAATTACAATTTTTTTTATTTGTTCATTATTTGCATTATATGCTATAGGATTTTTTAATATAGATAATGCTAATTGTCCAATTCTATTTTTCAAGTATATATAACTTTTTTTATTTTTATTTAGTTTAGAATAATTATCTAAACTATTAATAACTTTCATATAACTGACATACCACTTGTCATCTTCAAACATATTAGTTGTTATACTACTATCCCTTCTACGATAAATATAAAAAGGTACATCCAAATATTGAATTCTATTAGCTGATATTATTGCCCTTGGTGAAAATTCTTCATCCTCAAACTTTATTCCTGGGAAAAAATAAAGTTTATTTTTTAATAATTCTCTTTTAAATAATCTACAACACGCAATCGATAAATACATATTATTTTTTACAGTGTCTGAAAAATATTCATCACCATTAACAATCCTTGAATCATTTCTGTTAACAGAATTTATTCCAAGTTCTATATTACAATTGGTTTCAAACACTTCAATTACCTTTCCCTCTACAATATCTAAATTTTCTTCTTCTGCAGTTTTTAATAATTTGTTTATTCCACCCTTTTCAAGCATATCATCACTATCTAAAAAGCAAATGTACTTTCCTTTTGCATTATTAATTCCTGTATTTCTTGCTTCACTCAATCCCATATTTTTAGAATGTTCTATTATTTTTAAATTCTTTATATTATTTTTTTTAATGTATTCTCTTACTTTTTGAATACTACTATCTTTACCTTTATCATCAATACATAATACTTCAAAATTATTTAAATTTTGATTATATATTGAGTCCAAACACTCTTCTATATATTGTTCAACATTATATATTGGGACAATAATACTCAATCTCATATAAAACCTCATCTCTTTTTCTTCGTTTCACTAAAAATCACAAATAATAATTTGATTTCATTCGTTTTAATTTATCAAATATTCTCAAATACCTTTCATAGTTATTCAAAAGATTTATTACCTTATTAAAATAAGCACAAAAATATAATGATGTTACAACTAATACTAATTTTGCCATTTCATATTTTTTATTTTCCCATTATTTTCTGCTGTAATGCTACATATAATTTCAACGGAAATATTAATTTTGCCAATGCACATTTTACAAATATTCTTTTGCGTATAGGAAAACTTTCTAACATTAAATTAATATCCTGCCCATCCAAATATTTTTTACAGATATTTATATTTTCTATTATTTCATTTTTTAAATGCTTTTCTTTTATCAAACTATAAGTTTTACTATATAACAAATGTTCAATCATTCTTATGTTTACTGATTCTATATATCTATCAGGTAAATTGTTTTTAAATTTTCTATATGTAATATCATAAAAACTTAAATCCTCTAACTTATGGTTTGATGCAGAATCATTTCTTTGGAAATAATTATACAAGCATTCATTTATGTATATTACTTTTTTAGCATAATATCCTACAATTGGTATAACTGGTAATTCCTCGCAATTCTTTACATCTAAGGGATATTTTATGTTATGCTCAATAAAAATTGATTTTTTTATTAATTTTGAACAGGAAGTTATCGGTAAATACGAAATACATGCCTCTTTAGTTATTTCTATATTACTAAAAGTATTATATTTTATTTCTATTTTTCTATCATCCTTATATGCTATATAATAACCTGAAAACACAAAATCTGCCCCTCTTTTTTCAACCATTTCCATCATTTTCTTTGTTGCATTTTTTTCATACCAATCATCAGAGTCGCAAAACATTATATACTCTGATTTTGAATTCATTATACCTTTATTTCTTGAATAAGATACACCCATATTTTTCTCATTTTGAAAAAGGAATACATTATCATTACATTTTACATATTTATTTATAATTTTAATTGATTCATCAGTTGAACAATCATCTACAATTATTATTTCACTTACTTTATATTCTTGTTCTAACAATGAATCTAAACATTTTTTTATATATAAACCCGAATTGTAATTAGGTATTATAACTCCAATAGTGTTCATTAGTTCTTTTTTCCTTTTATAAATAATCCTTTTATCAATCCTATAATTGTACCAAAACCATAAGCAAAATGTAACATAAAGAAAATTATTGGTAACAATAAATATGAAAGATGAAAACCATTTTTAATTGTTATTAATAAAACATTTAATAAATTAAACAATAAATATGAAGCCAATAACAAAAATATAAATATTGGAATATTCATAATATACATTATTAACGAAAATAATATTCCTAAAACAAATAAAAGTGGTACAAAATGATATATTGAAAAGCATTTTGGACAATAATACATCGTTACTCCAATCCACTTGCCATTTCCATATTTTTGTTTTATCATTTGACGCAAGTTACTTCTTACATATCTATAACTTTTAATGTTGGGTGATAATAAAAATTTATATCCACTTTTTTTCATTCTATAATGCATTTCATTATCTTCTGTTCTTGCCAAATTTTCATTATATAGTCCAACATCATCAAAAACTTTTTTTCTATACATTGCAAATGCCAATGTACTAACATATTCTTTTTTTTCTTTTCTTCTAAAATCTGCTATACCACATCCAAAAATTGACTCTTCAGCTATTAATAACAATTTTTCTTTCCAATTATTTTTTTGTATAACACTTATACATTTACCACCAACTATATTTTCATTATTGCAAATTTCCTTGACATTATTAGAAATAAAATTTTCATCAAAAAAGGAATGAGCGTCTACTCTTAAAATAAAATCACCAGTCGCATTTTTTAATGCTATATTCCAACCACAAGGAAGTATTCTTTTTGGATTATCAAAAATTACTATTTGTTTAAATTCATTCTTATATTTTTTTTTAAATTTTTTAAAAACTAATTTAGTTCCATCATTAGAAACACTATCTACCAAAATAACTTCAATTAAAGAATGAGGATAATCTTGTTTGATTAAACTACCTAACGAATATTCTAGCTTATCTTCTGCATTGTAAGCAACTACAATAAAACTAACTAAATTCTTCATTTAATTACTCCTATAATTGTTTTAATACATAACTTCACATCAGTCAAAATATTAAAATTTTTTATATACTCCAAATTATACTTCATTTTTTCAGGTAAAATTCTTTTTACATAGATATTATCTATCTTTTCACCCTTCTTTACATATTTTTCTATAATTTCGTCTTCATTTTTATACTCAATACTTGCTTTCGAAGTAACCCCCGCAGGCATCAGTAAAGTAGCTATCATTTCATCGTTATAGCAGTCAACATACTTTTTTACCTCTGGTCTAGTACCAACAAATGACATATCACCTATTAAAATATTAATAACCTGTGGTAACTCATCAAGTCTACATTTTCTTATTTTTCTTCCTATTCTTGTAATCCTTGGATCATTGTTAATGGTAACAAGACTTCCTAATTTATCTGCATTAATTACCATTGTCCTAAATTTAAATATACCAAACTCTCTACCATATTTTGTAATTCTTGTTTGCCTATAGAATACTGGACCTTTAGAATCAATTTTAATAAGTATAGCAAGTATTAAAAGAATTGGCAATAATAAAATTAACAAAATTGAAGAACAAAATACATCAAATAATCTCTTAATTAATAATTGAAACTTCTTTTTCTTTAAAATATCATAATACTCTTTTACTTTTTTATTTTTCATAAATTCGGGCAATTCATCGTACTTTTTTAACATTGTTTGAATTGTTTTAACACATCAATAAAATTACTAATTATATATTCAACTTCTTCATCTGTAAGTTTACTATATAAAGGCAAAGTAATTTCATTTTCATATTGTTTATAACTATTCGGATAATTACTTATATCAAAGCCCAAATTTTTATAAGCAGTTAAAAGCGGTAATGGCTTATAATGTACATTGGTAGCAACACCTCTCTCAGCCATTTCAAGTATTATTTCATTTCTTTTTTTCTCATTTATATTATCAATTCTAACTAAATATAAATGACCTGATGATTTATGATTATTATCACAATGGTTTAAAACTCTAACAGGTAAATTTTTTAAAGCATCGTTATACTTACCAATTATTTTATGTCTTTTCTCAATCAATTCAGGATATCTTTCAAACTGTGCAAGCCCAATACTTGCCATTATATCAGTCATATTACACTTATATAATGGGGCGACAATATCATATTCCCAATTACCCAAGCCATTTTTATGTAGTGCATCTTTACTTTGACCATGTAAAGAATATAACTGAAATTGTTTGTATAACCATTCATTATCTAATCCATCAACATTTTTCCAAGTAACAGCTCCTCCTTCAGCAGTTGTTAAATTTTTAACCGCATGAAATGAAAACGTAGTAAAATCTGCTATTTCACCAGACATTTTTCCATCTTTTTGTGCACCAAATCCATGTGCTGAGTCTGCAATAACAATAATTCTATTATAAAGTTTCTGTATATCATTACTTGCTTTAAATAGTTTTTTCTTTTCATCAACAACTTTAAATATTTTATCATAATTACTAATAATTCCAGCAATATCAACTCCTATTATAGCCTTAGTTTTACCATTAATAGCTTTGCTTAATTTATCAATATCCATATCATAAGTATCTTTTTTAACATCTACTAAAACTATTTTAGCCCCGACATGATAAATTGGACTTGCGGAAGCAGTATAAGTGTAACTTGTAGTAATTACTTCATCACCTTCGCCTATTCCCAAAATTCTTAATGTAAGTTCCAAAGAAGCAGTAGCAGAATTTAAACATACTGCTTTTTCCGTATGACAAAACTTAGCAATTTCAGTTTCAAATTTTTTTGTCTTTGGTCCTGTAGTAATCCAACCAGATTTAAGTGTATCCACTACTTCATTTATCTCTTTTTCACCAATATCAGGAGGCGAAAAAGGAATATTCATTTTATTAGTTCTTTCAGTTTCTTTTTTCATTTTTATACATCTCCTTACTACGTTCACTATTAACTAATTTAGAATCTTTATATGTAGGAACTATTTTCCTCATCATATCAATAACTTTCTCAGAACTATATTTATTATCATATTCAAGTTTTTTTAGCCTATCTAAATTTTTATCCAACTGCTCTACAGAAAAATCAGATGGTTTTGATATAAATATTTTATCATGTTTGGTAGAAGTTAATCCTTCTTCAGACATCAATAATTCCTCATAAAGTTTTTCACCAGGTCTAAGTCCTGTTATTTTAATTGGCATATCTACATCAGGATCATAACCCATAAGTTTAATCAAACTAACTGCCAAATCATAAATTTTAACTGGTTCGCCCATATCCAAGACAAATATTTCTCCGCCTTCAGCACACGTTAATGCCTGAAGAATTAATTGTACTGCTTCAGGTATAGTCATAAAGAATCTTGTTATTTCCTTATGAGTAACAGTTACAGGTCCACCATTTGCAATTTGTTTTTTGAATAGTGGTATTACGGAACCATTACTTCCTAATACATTACCGAATCTTACTGAAACAAAGTTTGTTTTACTTATTTTATCTTTGGCCTGTACTATCATTTCACAAACTCTCTTTGAAGCCCCCATCACATTAGTTGGATTAACAGCCTTATCAGTAGATATTAATACAAACTTATCAACACTATATTTATCTGAGCAATTAACGACATTATATGTACCAAAAACATTATTCTTTATTGCTTCCAATGGACTATTTTCCATAAGTGGCACATGTTTATGTGCTGCCGCATGAAATACTATATTAGGCTTATAAGTACTAAATACATTGTTCAAGCGATTAATGTCCCTAACACTACCTACAATAGCTTCGAGTTGTAATTTAGGATAGTCACTTCTAAGTTCCATTTCAATATCATATAAATTATTTTCATATATATCAAAAATTATTAATTTTCCTGGTCTATATTTAGCAATTTGTCTACATAATTCAGAGCCAATGGAGCCACCACCACCAGTAACTAAAACTGTTTTCCCTTTTATAGTTCCTGATATATCATTATTTTTTAACTCAATAGTATTTCTCCCAAGTAAATCTTCTATTTCAACATCTCTCAAACTATTTAAAGCACCCTTTTGATCTATTATTGCTTCTGTCGTAGGAAGAACTCTTGTTTTAACATTAGTTTCTTGACATATATTTAATATATTTTTTCTATCCATCGGAGAAATATGATTAATGGCAAGAAATATCAGATTAACATCATTCTCTTCTACAATTCTTTGAATATCATTTCTAGTACCCAACACTTTAACACCTAATATCATATGATTTATTTTACTAATATCATCATCAATTAAACCAACAATATTATATTTGCTTTTCATACTATTATTAATCGTAATAATAATTTCACGAGCGCTCATTCCAGCACCAATTATTAACAAGTTAGTACTGCTTTTTCTTGATGTTATAAAAAATATTGAATTGTTATTTACAATTGATCTCAAAAACAATCTATATATTATCATCATACCAGAAATAAATACACCAGCCAATACATCTATCTTAAAAGATAGGTATGGCGAATCAATAATTAATCCAATAATATAAATAGAAATTATAGAAAACATTGAACTAAATATATATTTTATATAATCATTACCAACCTCATATTCAAGCATATTCTGGTATAATCTAAATATATTTAAATAAAGTTCATATATAACAATATATATCACAATTTCTTTTGCTAACAACGTTACGTTTAAATCTTTAACATCCAAAAAAATCAAAGATAAAATATATCCTAACACTACTATAATAATATCAAAAACAATAAGTAGTAAATTTCTATTTTTCTTAACAATACATTTCATTTTATTACTTCCTAACTATTTAAAATATTCTTTAATTCTTAGTTTTGCCTCATCTATAGATTCTTGGTTTTGTTCCATTACATACAACTTAAGTGTCGGATATGTATATGTGTCATAAGTATATAAATCAGTACCTACAAGATTTTGACTTTCTATATTCCAACCTCGCATATCATTAAGCTGCATTTTTACAAATCTATTAATATTTTTACTTTCCATATTCGTTGAAAAACTGCCTCCAACACCATCTAATATTTGTGAAAAATTAGTAACAAGTGTCGTTGATGAAGTTATTTTATTTATTACCGCTTCAATTACCTTTTGTTGATTTTTTACCCTTTGTACATCACCATCTTTAAAGGACTCTCTCTCTCGTGCAAACATCATTGCCTGATATCCACTCAAATGATTCATACCTTTTTTTACACAAACACCTGTTGTAGTAACACAGAAATTATAATCTGAATTGACATCAACACCTTCTATTGCATCAATAACTCCAATAACCGTAGAAAAATTAACCTTAACATAATAATTAATATCAATATCAAGTAAATTCTCTATAGCCTTAACAGACTCTTCTATACCATAATATCCAGCATGAGTAAGTTTATCATAAGCATCATCACCAAACGAAGGTAAATTAACATAATAATCTCTTGGTATTGAAGTAAGTAATACCTTTCTATTAACAGGATCTACTGTAATAATCATATTAACATCAGTATTAGTAACATTATCAATACTACCATAAGCATCTCCACCTGCTACATATATATTAAATGGCTTCTTAGTAATATCAACTACTTTTACTATATCAGTCTTTTCTATCGAAACATATACCTTATATATTTCCTTTAATTTAAGTTTCATATCAGCTAGATCAGTATCAAGTAAATTCTTCGTAGATTCATTAATTAATACAGCATCTATCTTATTATCTTGTAAATCTTCAAATAATTCCACAACATTCTTATACTCTTTAGAAATATTCTTTATCTTTTTATTTAATTCATTACTAGCTTTAGTACTATTCTTAGAACTATATATGCCTATAGACTTACCATCTAAATCTTTAATATCTTTATATTTAGAATTTTCTAAAGTCATAACATAATATACTTCTTTTTGAAATAAATCTTTACTTATAACTCCAACAAAATCCATAGTATCATTTAAATATTTAATACCAACACCAAATATAGTACCAAAAAGTATTAAAAATACACATGAACTAATCTTAAATTTATTCTTTATTTTCTTAGGAAAAGATGTAATAAATAAATATAAATATAATAGTCCAAATACTATATAAAAGATAATTAAATATTTAAATGGTATCATATCAAGTACATATAACATAATCCCAAATACTATAAATATAATTATTGATATTATAGCAATTGCTCTAAAAAACCAAATACCCTTATTCTTACTTCTTTTTCTTCTATTTTTTTTCACAAAATCACTGTCCTACCAATAAAGAGTATAACATATTTCAAAGCCATAGTCTAGGTTAAAAAAACTTTTTTAGCCAAATATCTACATAAAAAGAACATTTTCATGTTCTTTTCTTATTATTTCAAGTAACTAAGTATCTTTGTTTTCGTAGGCATATCAGAAGAATATATACTAGATAATAAACTATTTTTATTAAATGGTACATACACTTTTTCTATATCATATCCACCTATTTTCTTTTCTTTTAATATTACATAATATGCCATACTCTTTTTATTTTTCTCATATTCTCCCATACCAGCTCCTCTTAAAGTATGAATATTAGTATTATTAAGTCTATCTTCTAATTCAAAATGAACATGCCCTTGAAAAACATCATCATACGAAGTAATAAGTTTCCCATCAAACATAGGAGTATTCTTGCTAGATAAATATCCTTGTACTTTAGGATTATCAATACCATATTTATTTATCATATATTCTACTTCTTTATTATATTCATCACCATTAGTAAACATAAACTGATCAGCAGACTTTCCATTACCAATATTATCTTGATATATCCAAGTATTATGTTTAACAAAATCCCATCTAATATCATTACCAAAATGACATAATGCTATTTTTTTACCACCAAGTAATAAATCTAAAGAAGGCTTATATAATTTTAAATTGTTAATATATCCTTGTACTCTATCATTAGTCCAATCTAAACTTCTTTCCCTTTCTTCACTCCAATAATTAAAAGGACTACCTCCTAGAGTTAAATAATATTCACTGTTACCCATAATTTGGTTAACATTATATTTATCCATCAAATCAAGTACTTCTCTAGGATTAGGTCCAAGTGAAGTATTATCACCAAGTGAATAAATCTCACTTATACCTCTAAATCTAATATCTTCGAGTATTGCAATAGTAGGTTCATACATAGCATGAGTATCAGTAAATATAGCTATCTCTCTTCCTGTATATATATCATTTTCTTTTTTAATTGTTAGTTTGCTAGCAATATATTTCTTTATACTATCAAGCTCTTTTACCCTACTGTCACTGACATATTTACCATTTCCAGAAGTAAACACTCTCTTTGGATTATCAATCGCTGTTTCTTTTTTTTGTGTAATAATAAAAGGTAAATTATATCTTTTATGATACATAATTTCATCACTATTAGGTCTTTTTCCATTGGCAAGTATAATACCACATGGTTTTAATCCTTCCCTATATAATAATGTTTCTGCATTTTGTTTCTTCACAGAACTAGTTTCTAATATTCCTCTCTGATTTCTATATTTATCGGCCACAACTGCGCTATTCTTTTCTACCATACAATGATTACTTCCCATATTAGATAAAGAACTACATATAAAACTATTATCATATATAGTATCATATGCCAATATACAATCACAGTAATCATAATAATATTTCTGTCCTCTATAACTAATTGGACTAAAAGAAATAAAATTACTATTACCACTACTATAACCATTAACCAAATCTTCAATATTCTCTCTACTACTTACCACATGTGCATATAATACATAATTTTTATCACTAAAATCAAATACCTCTCCACCATAAAGTTCCATATATTCCTTATTATATATACCAGGTACCTTTCTCGCAGATTCTAAAGTAGTTAAATTATACATACTATCAAGTTCATATAATCTTCTAATTTTACTCTTAATATCTATAATATCATTAATCATTCTATTAACAGGGGTATCTTCCCCATCTATATAAGAAATAATAATTTTAACGAGTTCATCTCTATCATTAGTAGTAGCCAGTTTATTAATAATATCCATACTAGTAATAATTTCTTCAGTTAAATAGAAAATTTCCTTATTATCAATATTATCTTTTTGTAGTATCTTCAGTAATGAAATATTACCAATATTATCAAAATAATCACTATTATAAGTAATAATATTATTAAAAAATATATCTTTAATTCTATTAATATAAGTATTCTTATCAAGTATTTCCACTCTATATTTATTAAATTCTTTTTTTCTAATTTCGTTTAAATCATATAAAGTTAAAGGAGTACCATTAATCTTTCCATTAAAAAGTAAACTCAAATTACTTTTATCAATATCACTAAGTATAATATCATTATTACACATACTAAGTAACAAATCTTTATATAAATTATAATTCTTAATCAATAAATTTAAATTAATAATCACAGAGGCATTATTTAAAGTATTATCAAAATAATTATTAAACATATAACTTTTAATTCTAACAAAAGTATTTATTTCTTCATCATTAACAATACTTATAATATTACTAATTAGTCCATTACCAAAGTCATAACTACTATATTGAAAAAATGAATTAATATCTACATCTACTCTATCAAGAAACACTTCCATACTCTTAAGTAGTTCTAAAATATTTCCTTTTTCACAATACTTTATAATAGTTTTACAATAATTTATTTTTTCGCTACTTACATTAAATATTTTTAATATAGTATTCTGCATATTCATAACAAAAGTATTCTTATTATTATCATCACTATTTAAAAATTCTTTAAGTACATTGTTATCATATTTGCTTAAAACCCCTCTAATATATATACTATTTCTTTTATATATTTTATTTTGTATATTCTTAGGCAAAGAATTAATAATATCAAAATATTTATCTGTTTTATTTTTATTATATATAAGATTATCAAAATCAATATTTACTAAAATATTTTTAATATACTCACTTTTATATTTAAGTATAAAATTGATAATATCATTATTATAGTGATTATTATTTAAAAGATCAATTACTCCATCATCAAAAATCTTTTTATCAATAGTATTAATAATTAACTCATCAGTATAATGATATAAACTAATATACTCAAAATATTTATTAACACTACCATTATTTAATTTATTAATTAAATCATCTAATCTATAAGTAACAATTAATTCTTTATATTCAAAACATAAATCACTATAATTATGTAGTTTTTCTATAACCTTATCAATACTAAGTTTATTAGCATATTCATTCAAATATTTAATATTGTTATTTATTATAATTCTAACATACTCTTTGGGTAAATTTTTTACTTCAAGAAATCTGATAGATTCTTCTTTTCTTACATCATTAATAATCTTATTAATTTTTTGCTCATTTCCCTCTAACATAGTACTAATGAGTGCTTCATTTTTAAATGTTCTATCATAAACATTTCTAATATACCTATTAGTAATACAACTAGAAGTATTTTTTAACAAATTAGGCTTATATTTTTCAATAAAACTAACATTATCATAATTATAATAATCAAAACTAAGTGTATATACTAAGTCTGCATTTGAAGTACGGTAAAGTTCTTTAATAAATCTTCTTTTTTCTGTAGCCAAAATATACTCTCTACACTGATCATCAATTTCATCATTTAATAGAACATTAATAATTTTATAGTTTTTTATGCCCTTTACACATAGTTTCCTTAAACTATCATCAATCATATCATCTTTTAATATTCTTACAACCTCATAACTTGCATTAAGTAAGTCTTTTACAATATATTCTTTTAAATCATAATCAATGCTCTTCTTTAATAATGTTCGTAACTCTTCATCATTAAAACCATATTCCAAAATATATTTCTTTGCATATTTAGGCGTATCTTTATCAGACAAATAACTCTCAATATTAACATCTTCTTTTAAATTCCTAAAATATTTTCTTAATGAATCCCAATTATTCGTACGATTACTGTCATTATTTAATTTTCTATAAACCATACGATTTATTTTTAACTTATCCTTTTCTAAAATACCTTTATCAAGTAATAATGACATTAATTCTTCAATATTTCTATTTTTAATATCTTTTTTATTCATATATATATTTCCTCAAACAGACATTATTATATAAAAATAGACACTAAATGTCAAACTTAGTGTCTATTTTATCTGTCCCAAATATTCATTAATACCTTTTATTGTTGTATACGTAACAATAACAAATCTTCTTAATCTAAATTTATCACTGCCTACATGAACTAAATTATCACTTTTATCCCATTCACCAGCAAACGCCATGGTAAATCCAGCTTCTTTAAGCATCCTTATAGAATATTCATTATATTCATAGAACGGATAAGCTATATATGTTGATCCTCCTAATTTTTCTCTACTTGTTTTTAAATCAGTTTGTATTTCTTCCGCGCTAAGGCATTTTATTCCTCCTCCCTGTCCACCAGGACAAACACCAGTATTATGCATATTATTAGTATGTGAATGAAGTTCAATATAATCAGTTTTATAATAAGTGCTAGGATCATACCAAGCAGTAACCAAAAATATAGTAGCATACATCTTATATTCTGTAAGCATATCTACTGCTATTTTATCTCTACCACCATCATCTATTGTCAAAAGAACACTCTTAGGTAATTGTAATTTACCATCAATATACATCTCTAATTCTTTCATTTTCAAAGTAAGAATATTATTTTCTTTCAAATAATCAAGTTGTTCTTTAAATTGTTTTTTAGAGTGACATATAACAGTAGGACATGAATCACTAGGATCATTCTCATCATAAAAGGCATGATAATTAAATACTCCTACTCCACTTGCATTATGTTTATCTGTATTAGTATTATTAATTACCTCTCCTTCATCACTCTTTATATATAGAAGTCTATTATTAAATTCCACACCATACCTATCAGTATCTTTAATTATTATAGGTAAAGAATATCCTTCATTAAAAGAATAAACTAAATTACCATTTTCATCATAAAATTCTGTTTTATCCTTAGTAACAACATTATTATTAAATACTATATATTCTTTATACCTATTATCTATACTAGATAATTCATTTATTTTCTTTATATCTTTATAATATACATAATATTTATCATCAAAGTCACTTACATTAAAATATCCATCATTACTATTATCACTATTAAGAGTAAGCTCTACATTACTACCTACAACTCCACCTTCTTTATATCCATCATTTTCTTTAGTATATAATTTAACTTCTCCAATAGTAGTAACATACTTACTATAATAATCATTATAATTAATTTTTATTGGTTTATTGCCTTTATTATTTAACATAAAGTATACTCCAGTACCCCCTATTAACAATAAAAGAAAAATTATAACAATTAACAAAACTATCTTCTTACTATTCTTATTTTTTCTCATAAACACTCCTTATAAATTTCTTATTCAGTAACCACAAATCCACTTGCTATAGGTCTAGTTTCTTCTCTATTAGACCAGTTAAACGGATGATTAATAATCTTATCATTTACTACCATAACACTAGAATTACCACCATCTAGATTAGCGGCATTATATGCATGATATCTAAGTAATATTTTTACTAAATCATTCATATCAGCTCCTTTACTTTTAAGACTCCTACCATCTATAACTAGAAATAATACTATACCATCTTTTCTCTGTGCAATAGCGGTTCTCGGATGAACACCATAACCACCATTACCATTTATAAATGAACTCTTACCATTTACTATTAAAAATGGTCCAAATTCTACTGCATCTCTAATACCCATTTCTATAGCTTCATTAGCACTAATTTTACCAAGATATAGTTTATTATCATTAGTAAAACCTATAATACCACCGCCATAAGCACCTCCTGTACCATTAGAAAAGTTAAGTACTTTACCTCCAGATATAATAGCTCCAACTGGAGCACCACCATTTCCTTGTCCTCCGGCATCAGCAAAACCTCCACCATTAATAGCGAGGACTGCCCCTTCTCTCTTAGCCATATTAACTAAATACTCTCCAGTAACACCAAGATTCTTACTATAAGTAACTTTTATTTTTGAAGGATCATACACTGCAGCTAAATATCCCGAATAACCATCTTCATCTATTTCAATTAATTTATATATATCATTCTTATTTCTGTCTAGTATTTCTCTATCATAATCATCAATATATTCATTCTCATCAGCAGTAATTAAACTAGTATCAGTATCAAAATTAGGTTCTACTGTACTATGATGTGATAATATTTCTTCTATTCTATCCATATTATAAAAGGTAGTGGCCAAATACTGATGATTCATTGTCCCCATTGCTGTAGTAACTAACCAGTCTCTAAAGCCATTATAAGGTCCATATAAAAGAAATAAAACAGTAACCGCTATAACATCACAAAAAGATAAAATAATCATAAATATATTATCTCTCTTATTAGTATTCTTTTCCTTCTTATCCTTATTTTTCATATTATACTTCCTAACTATTATTATACTGCTATTTATTATCTTTAATATACCTGCAAACTCTTTCTATTTCATCATCTTCTATCATAGGAATACTCATTCTAATTAAATTCTTATCATTATCCAAATACATTCCATCTTTACCCAAGTTATCTCTGATAGCCTTACCTAAAAACATATTATATTCTCCTCTTGAAGTAAGATAAAAACTAATCTTTGATACATTATCTTTATTAAATAAATCATAAGTATCATCTTCAAGTACACTATCCGTAGATATTACTAAATATATCCCCATAGTATTACCTACTTCTAATAAATAATTAATATCATCTTTAACACTATTATCAAGTTTTAATATTTCATATATCTCATCAATAAATACTACCATCTTATCTCTAGTATTATTCTTTACTCTATATTCAAATTCTCTTCTAAGTAAATTAATCTTTACAATAATATCTTCTTCTTTATTAACAACTTCACATACATCATTATATAAATTATAATTAATACCTTGTGAATCAAGTATAACTACTTTAACATTACTATAATTAATTAAAATATTCATAATAATATCATTAAATAAATTAGTTTTACCAGTACCACTAACACCAGTAACCAATAGACTCTTTTCCTTATCAAAATCAAAAGTAACTAATTTATCATATTCATCAAGGCCTAATACTACTTTAAAATCATTATCTACTTTATAATTCTCTAATACTTCTTTTAGACATAAAATATCTTTCTTCATATTATCAACTTTAATAAATATCTCATTATCTTTTACTTTATTCATAACTAATTCAGATACATTAATTCCCAAAGATAAAGCAATTTCTTTCTTTAATTCTAAAATATCATCATAAGTCTTATCATCATTCCAAGTAATATGATAAACAGTAATACTCCTATAAACTTCATAAGTAACTTTTGGATTAAAACCAAAAGCTTTCAAAGTATTATGTAAATTACTAACAAATAAATCAGCATTTAATATATTTCTAGTATTATCTGACTTAGGATTATTAAGTAACTTTAACATTATTTAACCTTCTTTCTATTTTTAATAAGTATATTACCAGTCATCTCTTTAGGTATATCAAGTCCCATTAAAAATAATACACTAGGAGCTATATCACATAAACTACCGTCTAATAATTTTAATCTCTTATCTGTAATAATAAATGGTACTTTATTAGTAGTATGACTAGTATTAACACTACCATCTTTATTTCTCATAACTTCACAGTTACCATGATCTGCTGTAATAATCATCGTATATTCATCTAATGATATATTATCAAGTATCTTACCAATACAAGAATCTACTGTTTCAACTGCTTTTACTGCAGCATTATAATCACCAGTGTGACCTACCATATCACCATTAGCAAAATTAAGTATTATTAAATCTTCTTTATTTTCTGTAATTTCTTTTACTAAAGAAGCTGTAATCATATTCGCAGACATTTCAGGTTCTAAATCATAAGTAGCCACTTTAGGACTAGGTACTAATATTCTTTTTTCACCTTCAAATATCACATCACTACCACCATTTATAAAGTAAGTAACATGCGCATACTTCTCAGTTTCTGCTATTCTAAGTTGTGTAAGACCTTTATTAGATATATATTCGCCAATAGTATTATTAAGTACAGGATGTTCAAAAGCCATAGGACAAAGTACTGTATCAGTAACTTTCATCATTGTAACAATTTTTAAATTATTAATTTTATCTCTCTTAAAGCATTCATAATCATCATTAGTAAATATACTACCAAGTTCTCTTAATCTATCAGGTCTAAAGTTAAAGAATATAATACCATCATTATCTCTTATTAAACCATTTCTATCAGTAGTCGTAGGTACAATAAACTCATCAGTAATATCATTCTTTTGACTATCATACCAAACCTTCTTAACTTCTCTTACTTCAGTACCAATAACCATCGCATTATATGCCTTTTCTACTCTATCAAATCTATTATCTCTATCCATACCATAATATCTACCACCAATTGAGGCAATACTACCTATACCAATAGTTTTAAGTTTCTTTTCCAAAGCCTCAATATATTTAATTCCACTAGTGGGACTAACATCTCTACCATCAGTAAATATATGAATATAAACATTCTTAACACCATTATTTTTAATAATATCAAGTAAAGCAAATAAATGATTAATATGTGAATGAACTCCTCCATCAGAAAGAAGTCCTATTAAATGAATATTAGAATTATTATCTTTAACATGATTAATTACTTTTAATATTTCATTATTATTATAAAAACTTTTGTCTTTAATCTTACTATTTATAAGTTCTAAAGACTGATATACTACTCTTCCTGCTCCTATATTAGTATGGCCTACTTCACTATTACCCATTTGCCCTCTAGGGAGTCCTACATATGTTCCTGAAGCTTCAAGTTCACTATGTGGATATGTCTTCCATAATTTATCTAGATTAGGAGTTTTAGCATTATATAAAGCATTATATTTTTTTTCTTTAGTAAGACCTACCCCATCCATAATACAAAGTAATATTTTCTTCATTTATCATCACCTATTTTCCTATCTAATTATATCTAATTATTAATAGTTTTTCAATATATTAGATATAAATTTACATTATTTTATTCTAATGAAGCCTAAGGTCTTCACTAGCAATTTAGAGCCTATGGTCTCTAAATTGAATTCTTTTTTTGGATTATTAAAAAGTTAGTTCGTTTGGGCGAACTAACTTTCTATAATTACTATAAAAGAAAAAAAGCAAGTTTTTTACTTGCTTACTGGTAATACTGATATACTTCTAGCTATATCAAGTAATTCACTTTTAGATAGTTTATCACTAACTACATAATATTCTATATTATTATCAATCCAATTTACTGAATTATCATTAACTATAGCCACAGTTGAAGCCATTAATTCAAGTTCACCATATGTAGGAACTATTAAATGTTCTTTTTCATAAGTAACTGTCTCTTCAATTAACATAAATGGATTATCACCATCAAATGTAAGAATTAATCTTTCTCCATTATCTTTACTTACCTTCTCCTTATTAGAAAGATAAGTATTAACAGGTAAATACATTGGATAAATAACATCCTCTATTGTACTAGTTTGTTTAGTTTCAGTAGCATTATCTTTATCAGTATTGGTGTTAGTGTTAGTATTTGTATTGGTGTTAGTATTTGTATTAGTATTATTTTCAGTAGTCTTATTATCATTAGGAGTTTCTTCCTTAACATCTATGATTTCCTTTAAGTCAAAATAATTATCATTAAATTTACTACTTAAATCTATCTTATCAAAATTCATAGTAATTTGCGCAGTTCCATTAGTATCCATAACAGTAACTTTCTTTATATTAGCAGCCTTATCTAGTAGTATTTCTTGTTTAACTAATTTTTCATTATTTGGATAATTCGCCGCCACTACTATCTTATAATTGTCACCATCTTTAGTAAATGTTCTATTTTCATCACTCAAAATATCATCAAGTAATGGTTTAAGTAAATAAACTTGTGAATTATTATAAGGCCAATCACTTTGAAATTTAAAACTCTTGTTAATTCTCGGAGTAACAACATATACTCCATCAGAATTACGAAGAATTACTTGTTCATGATTATTAACCTTATTAGTTAAATTAACCTTATAATTATCTCCCTTAGCATAAGATACTTTAACATCATAAGTATATAAGTCTTCATTATTAACTATCTCTAAAGTACCCTCAATATAGTAAGATTTAGAATTATTAATCTTCTTTTCTAAATCTTTTATAATACTACTTTCACTAGTCTTACCACATCCTGATAATAGAAACACTCCCACTAGTAGTATAAACAAAATTTTCTTTTTCATTAGTCCTCCTTCTTTCTAATCAATTATATTAATTAAAATTTCTAATATGATGAATAAATTAACAATTTTTGTACAAAATAAAAGTAAAAAGGAGGATAATTATATGAATACATTATACAAAATAGCCTTAGCTTTAGGTATTATAGGTTGCATAAACTGGGGATTAGTAGGAATATTTAATTTCAATCTAGTAGAATACCTATTTGGTGATGGAACTCTTCTTACAAGAATAGTCTATATACTAGTATTAATATCAGGTCTTATTAGTATTGGTATATTTACTAAAGATTTAGATTAAAATTTAAAATTAATATTTATAAGTTATTTTGCATAAAGCAAGATAACTTTTTCTTTATATAAATGTCAATTTTAAATTATTTATTCAAGTTATATAGATTTTTTCCATAATATATAGTATAATTAAATAGGTGATATTTTTGAATATTAGGACAAACTTTAATAGTACATTTGCTAATCGTGGTATGTCATTAGAAAATGATATAAATGAATCAAATAAATACTATGTAGACTATGATATCGCTTTAATATATAAAAAGCCTACACCTATTAGAATAACAAAAACCAATTATAAAAATATGCGAATAACTGATGGTTTCTTTGAAAGTCCATCTACTCTTGATTATAATGGTGTATATAAGGGATATTATATTGAGTTTGATGCTAAGGAAACAAGAAGTAAAACTAGTTTTCCTATAGATAATATTCATAAACATCAAATAGAATATATAAGGAAAGTAATAAAACATAATGGTATTGTCTTTCTAATAGTAAGATTTTCTACTTTAAATAGAGATTTTGTTATAAGTGGAAAAGACATAATTGACTACATAAATAATAATGAAAGAAAATCTATACCACTATCCTACTTTGAAAATAATACTTATGAAATAGGAATTAAATATGCTCCAAGATTAGATTATATTAAAATTGTTGATAAACTAATAAATGAACATAATAATTAGCATACTATTCATAATAATAACTATTTTAAGTATTATAATTTTCAAAGTAAAAGGATTACTTATATTAATTATTACTTTACCATTATATATTATATACCTTAATTCAAATAAAATAATAGATATCATAAAAAAGAAAAAAAAAGGTAATAATAAAGATAATTTATTAGAAAGAAAGGAAGTTGAATTTGTGAGTTCAAGTAGTAGAAGAGGAAAAGTAAACGACGATAAAAAGAAAAAGAAAAAAGTCAAGCCTCAAAATAAAAAACAAGCAAACAAGTCAAGAGACAAAAAAGAAAAAAGTAGTAGTAAAAAGAAAGGTATTGTTAGAAAGATATTAACTATCTTATTAGGATTTGCTATCTTTTGTGTTTTTGCAGCAACGGCATTTATGATTTATATTGTAGTTAGTACATCAAACTTTGATCCTAATGCTTTAGTAAATCAAGATCAAACTGTACTATATGATAAAGATGGTAATGAATTTGCTACGTTAGGTGTTCAAAAAAGAGAATCAGTAACTTATGACCAGTTACCACAAGTTCTCGTAGATGCCATCGTGGCTACCGAAGATTCTAGATATTATCAACATAATGGTGTTGACATGGCAAGATTCTTAAAAGCAACCGCATTAAACTTAATTGGTAGAGATGATGCTGGTGGTGCATCTACCCTAACAATGCAAACAGTAAAAAATAATCTTACTAAAAAAGATAGTCTAGAAACAAATAAAATTAAAAAAATAATAAGAAAATTCCAAGACGTATACTTATCCGTATTCTTTATGGAAAAGAAATATTCTAAAGAAGAAATATTAGAATTCTATGTAAATGATAGTTGTCTTGGTGGAAGTGTATATGGAGTTGAAGAAGCTAGTAAATATTATTTTGGTAAAGATGTATCAGAATTAAGTCTTCCAGAAGCATCATTAATTGCAGGAATGTATCAAGCACCAAATAAATATAATCCATATAAGAATCCAGATAAAGCTGAAGAAAGAAGAAATACCGTTTTAAAATTAATGGTTAGACATGGCTATATAACTGAAGAAGAGATGAAAATGGCCCAAGCCGTTTCAGTAGAAAGTATGCTAGTGGGTGCTAAAGCTGATACTGATTATCAAGGCTATGTTGATACAGTAATTGATGAAGTAGAAAAATTAACTGGAGATAACCCAGTAGTAGTACCAATGAAAATATATACTGCCCTTGATAGAAGCATTCAAGATGGCATTAATGATGTATTAAATGGAACTTCTTACACTCGTTGGGCAAATGATTCGGTTCAAGCAGGTATCGCCGTAACTAATGTTAACGATGGTACAATTGTAGCAGTAGGAGCAGGAAGAAATCGTGAAGGAAAAAGAACATTTAACTTTGCTACTCAAGCCTATAGACAACCAGGAAGTACAGCTAAACCATTATTTGATTATGGTCCAGGATTTGAATATAATGATTTTTCAACATATACCCTATTCAATGATGAACCTTGGACATATACCAATGGTCCATCAGTAGGAAACTGGGATAATAAATATCAAGGATTAATAACTTTAAAACAAGCTGTTAGTGTATCAAGAAATGTCCCTGCTTTAAAAGCCTTTCAGCAAGTAGATAAAAAGAATATTGCAAAATTTGTTAGTTCTTTAGGAATAGATATTGCTTATAGTACTAAAGATGAAAATTATAAGGAATACGATAATGGCGGAGACAATATATTAAATGAAGCTTATTCAATTGGTGGTATGTCATATGGTGTAACTCCTCTAGAAATGGCTGAAGCTTATGCAAGTTTTGCTAATGGTGGTTACCACATTGAATCTCATGCTGTAATTAAAATAGAATATCGTAATTCAGATGAAACTATAGTAACAAGTGATCTTAAAGAATATCAAAAAGAAAAAGTAATGTCAGACTCAACAGCATACCTTATGAATAATGTCCTTCAGTATGCTGTAGAATATGGTTTCAGTGGTGGCGCTAGAATTTATGGTTCTACAGTTGCTGCTAAAACAGGTACTTCTAATCTAGATGCTGCTACATGTAAGGCAAAAGGTATTCCAATTGGATCAGTTGGTGATCTTTGGACAGTAGCCTATACTCCAGAATATTCAGTAGCACTATGGTATGGTTATAAAGAAAATGATAGTACTCACTATTTAGGTAGTGCAAGTTATCCAAAAGATGATTTAATGAGTGCTGTGTTTAAAAGCATTCCAAAAACTACTAAAAAATGGGAAATACCTTCTTCAGTAGTAGCGGTTACTGTTGAAAAAGAAACATGGCCTGCACAATTAGCAAGTGAATATACACCAGATAGTATGAAAATAACTGAGTATTTCAAAAAGGGAACTCAACCTACTGAAGTATCACAAAGATATGCTAAGTTACCAGCAGTAACAAATCTAAAGAGTACAAAAGAAGGAAATAATTATAAATTAACTTGGAACTTTAAAACTCCCGATATATTAGACAGTGCATACTTAAGTAAATACTTTAGTAATTCTGTTTATGGTAATCAATCAGCAAATTATCTTCAAGCAAGATTAGATTATAATAATAATACCCTTGGAGGATTTGGATTTGGTATATACAAAAAAACAAGTACAGGTAATCTAGAATTAATAGACTTCATAGATAGCAAAAGTACTGAATATACTTACAAACCAACTTCAAATGGTAGTGTGGATATCATTGTTCGTGCAGAATATAAAAACTTTAAAGATAATGCTAGTGACGAAACAAAAATAACTATCAGTGCCAATAATGTTAAAGAACTAGAGATTTCATTATCAGGTAATGAATCAATATCAGTAACCAAAGGTAACTATAATGAAAAAGGAATAATAGTAAAATATGATGATAAAAATGTAACTCTATTAAGTGATATAACATATACACTAAATAATACCACATACAAATCAAAATCTGAATTAGAAGATGAAATAAATAGACTTGAAGCTGACAAAGAAGTTGAAATAACCTACTCTGCTACATATAATAAGATAACTAAAACAATAACAAGAAAAATAAAAATCGAGGAATAAAAAATTCTTCGATTTTTATTTCTAAAAAAAATAGTTATACAGCTATGTATAGCTATTTTTGATTATCCACTAAATATTTAATAATATTAGATAGATGCATACCATGTGATCCCTTAAATAATACCAAATCTCCATCTTTAAGAAGATTATTTATATATTCGTAAGATTCATTTTCATTGTTAAAATGTTTTAAATTATCATAATTATTATTTTTTAAATATTCATCAGTATACTTAGTTTCATTACCAATAGTAATAATATAATCTAAATCACTATTAAGTAATACCTTACCTATTTCTTCATGAAGATTCTTACTAAAAGTACCAAGTTCCAAAACATCTCCAATTATAGCAATCTTTCTTTTACCTTCTCTTTTAATTAAAAGCTCTAGTGAAGATTTAATAGAATCCAGTGATGCATTATAAGTATCATCTATCAAAGTAGCTCCATTTTTTAATTTTTTAAACTCTAATCTATTACTAGTAAGTTTAAAAGTCTCAATACCTTTTTTAATATTTTCTATATCAACATTACATAATACACCCATTACATAAGCTACTAAAGAGTTATATATAAAAGCAGTATTACCAATATTACATTTAATATTGTTATTATCTATTTTAAACTCAGTTAAATCACTATTAATATCTTTAGCCATATAATCACTATCATTATCTATACCAATAGTAATAATCTTATTTAAAGACCTTATATACTCAATATTATCATGTAATATATCATTATCATTATTGATAATAAGTGGTCCATTAAGTCCTTCAATTATTTCTAATTTTGCTTTCATTATATTTTCTCTAGAGCCTAAGTTACCAATATGAGCAGTACCTACATTAGTAATTACCGCTATTGTAGGTTTAGCTATATTAGTAAGAAAAGATATTTCACCAAAATTATTCATACCCATTTCAATTACCATAATATCTTCATCTTTTAATCTAAGTATTGTAAAAGGAAGCCCAATATGATTATTGTTATTACCTTCAGTTTTAAGTACCTTATACTTAGTGCTAAGTACTGCATATATCATATCCTTCGTAGAGGTCTTACCTACACTACCAGTAATCCCTACTACTGGAATATCATATAAACTTCTTTTATATCTAGCAAGATCTTGTATACATTTTAATGAATCCTCTACTAAAACAATAGTTCTATCTTTATACTCTACTGGAATATCATTAATATCAATATTATCTAATATACAAGCCTTTGCACCTTTATTAAATGCATCTCTATAAAACTTATTACCATCAAAAGATTCTCCCTTAATACCAACATAAATATCCCCTTCTTGAATAGTTCTAGTATCATGAGAAAAATTATCAAGTACTAAGTTAATATCACCACATAATAATTTACCATTAAATTTATCAATTATATCTTTTACATAAATCATATATAACACCTACTCATAAGAATCATTAATAATACTATCAATACTAGATAATTTATCATCTATCTCTTTTAAAGATACTGCACTCTTCTCTACCTTAATTGAAGTCTTATCTTCCTTTTCCTTATCATTATATGTTTCCATACCTTTAATATTATAAGAAGATAATATTCTATCCTTGATTACATAAGAACCATTACTATATCTATCCATAATAGGAATCTCTGTAATCTTAACTTCTTTAGTATAATTATCAGATACAATACCAATTAAACTCTTAGAATCTTCAATATAAACACTAATAACCCTACTAGGATTACTCTTAATTACCTTCATAAGAAGTATTCCTCTCTTAGCTCTTGAAGTCTTTTCAAATTCTAATAATTTAACCCTCTTACCAGTACCCTTATCAGTAAGTATTGTAATATATTCATTACCAGCATCAAATAGTATTCCACTAACTACATAATCATCTTTTAAGTTAATAGATTTAACACCAGCAGCCTTAATTCCTACTACTGGAACCTCACTAACATCATACCATAGTCCATAACCACATGAAGTAGCAATAAATATTTCACTATCACTAGAGTCAGTAACACTAACTATTTCATCACCATCTTTAAGATTCATCATCTTAATAGGTTTACTATATCTCTGCGCTTTAAATTCATTAAGTAAAGTTCTCTTAATCATACCATTCTTAGAAAAACTTGTAATATATTTTTCTTCATCAAAATCACTTACAAACATAGAATGTACTATTTTTTCATCATCCATTAATGGTATAATATTACTAATATGTTTACCTAAATCCTTCCATTTACATTCAGGTATATCATATACTGGTAAATATAAATAATTACCTAAATTAGTAAATAATAACATTACATCAGTAGTATTAATATTATACATACCAATAGTATAATCATTTTCTTTGAGTAATGTATCCTCTCCATTAGAAGAACTATAACTTCTATAAGGAACTCTCTTAATATATCCCTCATTAGTAACTACTACTACTACTTGTTCTTTAGGTATCATTCTTGTAGTATCAACCTTAACATCAGCAGCCTCATCCCTAATCTCTGTTCTTCTAGGAATAGCATACTCCTTCTTAATCTTTCTAAGATCATCTTTAATAACTGAATTAAGTTTCTCAGGACTAGTTAATATTTCCTCATATAGCTTAATCTTTTCTGCTAATTTTTTCATTTCTTCCTCTAAAGTAACAATATCAGTATTAGTAAGTCTATATAGTTGCAAATTAACTATAGCTTCAGCTTGCTTATCAGTAAATTCATACTCTTTAACCAAATTAACAATAGCATCTGCCTTATTCTTACTTCTTCTAATTAATGCAATAACTTCATCTAATATAGATATAGCTTTAATTAAACCTTCCATAATATGATAACTTGCTCTAGCGGTCTTTAAATCATATTCTGTACCCTTATATACAATCTCTTTTTGATGAGCAATATAAGCATCTAATATTCCAAGTAAACCAAGTTGCATAGGTCTACGATTAACAATAACAACATTATTAAAGTTATAAGATATTTGTAAATCAGTATTCTTATATAAATAATTAAGAATATTATTAGCATCGGCATCCTTCTTTAAATCAATAGCAATTTGTAGTCCTTCTTTATCTGATTCATCTCTTACTTCTACTATACCATCAAGTTTTTTATCTAATCTTACTTCATCTATTTTACGAACAAGTAAAGATTTATTAACATCATAAGGAATCTCATTAATAATAATCTTATTCTTATCAATAACAGCTTTAGCTCTTATATATATTTTTCCTCTACCAGTTTCATAAGCTTGCTTTATACCATCTAAACCAAGTACTATACCACCAGTAGGAAAATCAGGTCCTTTGACATAATTCATTATTGTATCAAGTCTACTATTAGGATTATCTATTCTAAATATTGTAGCATCAATAACTTCGCCTAAATTATGCGGAGGCATATTAGTAGCATAACCAGCACTAATACCAGTAGTACCATTTACAAGTAAATTAGGAAATCTACTTGGAAGTACTGTGGGTTCTAATAATCTATCATCGTAGTTAGGAGCCATAGGTACAATACCAGTCTTATCAATATCTCTTAGAAGTTCTCCAGCTATTTTAGAAAGTCTTGCTTCAGTATAACGACTAGCGGCAGGACTATCTCCATCAATAGAACCATTATTACCTTGCATCTCTATTAAAGGAGCTTCATTCTTCCAAGGCTGACTCATTCTAACTATTGCCTCATATATAGAACTATCACCATGTGGATGATAATTACCCATTACCATACCAACAGCATTAGCACTCTTTTTAGTAGGCTTATCATAAGTATTATGTTCTTTATACATTGAATATAATATTCTTCTTTGTACAGGTTTTAATCCATCTCTAACATCAGGAATAGCTCTATCTTGAATAATATATTTAGAATATCTTCCAAAACTCTCACCCATTATATCCTCTAAAGAATAATCATATATTCTCTTAATAATTTCTTCCATATATTTACCACCATACCAATTATATAATATTTTTCCTTTATTTTCAAGGAATTATACATGATGTTTACAATTTATTAGTTAAAAAATATAATAAAAAATAATAGTTATAATTAAATAACCATTATTTTTTTATTAATAATCCCACCATTGAACTTCGCAACTAGTATTACTCGTTACTTGATTAATATATATTGTAACTATATTATTGTATGGACCACTTATATTAGGAATTTGACCATTAGTACAAGTTACATCAACACCACTAGCCATTGTAGATATATCTTTTGAATATTCATCACCATGTTTAACAGTATTTTGATAACTTTCTCCAGTATCAATAACATCCAAATAAACAGTATAATTAGTCAATGTTGTAGAATATTTAGCATACAAAGTAGTATTAGCATTTGTAGTAAAACTACCACCAGGTTGATACAATGTACCTGTACCATTACTATTAATAGTCCATCCTAAGAATGGATAACCAATCTTTACTGGCTTAGTATTACTTAAAGTTAAAGTAATCCCATATGTTTTTGTTTGTGAACTAGGAGCTCCAGTACCACCATTAGCATTATATGATATAGTATATGTTTTTCTACTTGCAGTTAAAGTTTTAGTAACTGAACTAGTCATTGTTCCAGAGCATGGACTTGATGATGTACAGGAATTCATTGTATAACCTGTTTGCGGAACACCATAATAATAGTAGGTTGTTCCACTATTTACGCTTAATGTTTTATTGGTTGTAGTAGAAGTATAGCTACTTGCTCCATTAACTTTGTAATATATAGTGCTTACACCTGTACCTTTATTTAATGTTAAATTATACTTTGCTACAGTAGCAAGAGTTATAACTTTCATATAACTAGGAAGAACTATATCTTCTTTACTTGTAGTAACACCAATAGTAATAGTAATTGTGTTTGAAGTGTTATTTTTGATATCCATACTCAAAGTACCACCTTGACCAATATCGGTGCCACTAGGATCTATATCACTTTCTTGATTTCTGACAAAAGATATATCATTACTATTTCCTTCATAAATATACCACACAGCATACTTAACGCCATCAATTTGTTCATCATTAAATATAGAAACATTAGTAGTTCTTGTGGCATTAGGTCCTATTGTTACCTCAACAGTATCAAAAATATCACCATTATAAGATAAATTAGATGAAAACGATATTGGATTACTAATTTCTGCACTTGCAGTAAAAACAGCCAGTGTAGAACCAATACCAAGTCCAACTAAACCAATAGTAATAACTAAAATTAAATAAATTGTCTTCATAGAAATTTTAGTTTTCATTACACATTCCCTCCTTATTTACTAAAGAAATTAAGTATTTCAGATATATCAACTTTAGATATATGTATTAGTATTGCAGCCATTGCTAAGAATGGCCCAAAAGGTATTAAATTATCTTTCCTACTAAATAGCGTATAAACTGCTACTGGAAAAGCAATAAAAGTAGCCAAGAATATATCACATATACATAGAGGATATCCAATTACTATTCCAAATAGAAACATTAATTTAATATCTCCTCCACCCATAGACTCTCTCTTAAATAGCTTATCCCCTATTAATTTTATCACATACATTGTAACAAAAGCAAGTATTCCTGCAATAATTTTATCAGCAGTATACTCAAGTCCAAAGAAGATAAGTTCTAAAATTATAATGACAATAGCGGCCACTGCTATAACTTCATCTAATATAATCATATATTCAATATCACTTACAATAATAGTAATTAAACTAGATATAAATATTAAACTAATAACAAAGTTATAGCTAAAACCAAATGAATGGTAAGAAGTACAAAATAATACTCCAGTAATAACTTCAACTAATAAGTAACTTATTGGTATTTTATTATGACAGCATCTACTTTTACCACCTTGTATAACATAAGATACCACTGGTATTAATTCATACCACCTAAGTTTATGTTGACAACTATGGCAATGACTTCTAGGATACAGAATAGATTCATTATTAGATAGCCTCACAGCCAAATTATTAAGAAAACTACCCATTGCTGTTCCAAAGATAAATATTATTATATATATATATATTTCCATAAAATCACCTATAAAATGTCATTATACATACTAAACATTGGAACAAATATAGCAAGTAATACAACACCTACTATTCCCGCAAGTAATATTATCATAACAGGTTCTATTAAACTTTTTAATCTTTGAACTAAAGCCTTTTGTTCCTCTTCATAATAAGAAGCAACATTTTCCATCATTACCCCAAGTCTACCTGTTTTTTCTCCAGTAACTAACATTTCATAAGCAATTCTAGGAAAAGCCCATTTATCCTCAAAAGCTTTAGATAATCCGGCACCTGTACTAAGATTAGTAACAGCCTCTTTTATTATATCTTTATATATCTCATTATTAGTAACCTTGCCTAGCATTTCAATGCTATCAGTAATAAATACATCATGTCTAATAAGTGAAGAAAAAGTCTTAGTAAACATAACTATCTGATTATCAATTATTACATTTTTAATTATTGGAATATGCATAAGTATATACTGAACAAAATATCTAAACTTCTTAATATTCTTATACATAGCAATAAGTATAATAATAACACCTGCTACTGCAATAATAATCTTAATAATATTATCTTTAACAAAATTACTAGTATTAACCAAAAATACCGTAATACCAGGAAGGTCTGCACCTAACTGCTTAAATATATCTTCAAACCTAGGTATAATAAATATAAGTAAGAATGTTAATACCGCAATAGCCACAACTAGAACAACACTTGGATAAGTAAGGGCAGATATTATTTGTTTTCTATTAGTATCAGCAGTCTTGTAATAAGCTGCCATATCGTCTAGTGCCTCAGTCAAATTACCAGTAAGTTCCGAAGTTTTAAGCATATTAATAAGTAGTTTAGGAAATATATTTCCTTGTCTAGCCAGTGCTTCACTAAAAGGAGCCCCAGTATTTAATTCATACAATATTTTTTTATATAAATTCTTTCTATTCTTATTCTTAGTTTGCTCATCTAACATAACAATAGAATCAGTAAGTGGAATACCACTCTTAATATAGGTAGACAACTGTGTTAAAAAGAATACTAAATCTTTATATTTCATTGGTCTTTCTAATGTTAAAAAATCACCAAATTTACTAATTTTTGTTTCTTTAATTTCTAGTATTTTATACCCTTGACTATTTAAGAAAGACTCTACATCTAATCTTCTAAAAGCATCAAAATAGCCTTTAACAGTCTTACCTTCCTTGTCATAGCAGGTATATTTATATCTTGTTTTAACTCTACTCGCAGCAGTATTACCACTAACAGTTTGATTAGAAGAAAAAACAGCATTATTATTACTAGTATTATTAACATTTTTACCATTCATAATATAATCACCTATTCTATAAATAATTATAACATAGAATAATCTATTTTTTAATATTTTTTTATAAATTTCATATATTATTTTAGAAAGGGAGTATTATATATGTATGGAAATAACTTTGGATATCCTTTTATTGGTGGGATGCCTAATCAAATAGTACCTCCAATGACAGGAAATATGATGGGACCCATGATAGGAGCCCCTCTAAGGTCTGGAGGTGGTGGTCTTCGTTCGTTATTAGGCCTAGGTAGGATGTCAACAGGCACCAGTGGTTTTAACTTTACCAGTCTTTTAAATGGTGCTTCAAAAACACTAGGAGTAGTAAAAGATGCCATCCCCGTAGTCAAAGAAGTAGGACCAATGATGAATAATATGCGATCTATGTTAAAAATAGCCTCAGTATTCAAAGACGAAACAGATACCACAAAAAAAGAAGATACTACATCTCCGAATATAGCATCTTCAAACATAAATAGTAATAACACTACTACTACTCAAAAAGTAGAATATACAAATCAAACAAATAACCAGCCAAATTTCTTTTTATAAGAAATTTTTTTATTTTATATACTTAATATCAAACTTATTATACATAAATTTCATTATAAAATAACTAATACTAGTATAAATAATAGTCATAAATATACTATGAATAATTATATTAAACAAAAGTATAATACTATAATCACCATATCCTGTAATCATTAGTATTATAAAGGATAATATATGATAAATAATAATACCAACATAACTAATAATATTAGTCATAAAAACATTTCCTGGTAATATATTATACAATATTTTAATAACTATCCCAATAATAATAAATATAAAAGTATTAACAAATATTGTTGAAGTATAAAGAATATCAAATAATATACCAAATATAAATATAAGTATAAAAAACTTCTTATCATTATCAAAATAAGGATATATAATAGCAAAAGATATAATTATATATATCGTAGTAAAATAACTAATATTAGATAAAGTACTAGGAAATATATTAGACATAATACCTTCAAGTAAAAAAGAAAAAACCAAATATATAATACTAATAATCATTACTATCTTTCCTTTTTAATATACTAACATAATTAATATCAGTAAAATCACTTGAAGGTTTAACCTTAATAATCTTAGCTAAATCATAAGAATCAGTAGATATCTCACTAACAGTGCCTACTAAAATACCTGAAGGAAATATACCACCAAGTCCAGAAGTATATACATAGTCTCCTACTCTAACATCCTTAGTATTACTAATACCCTCTACTTCCAAATAATTATCATTATAATCATAACTATTAATAAGACCATATAAATCATAATCACCATTACTTATATGAACAGATATCTTATTATTAGTATCACTCGTAGTAATAAGTCTAACATCAGAAGTAAAAGTACTAGTCTTAATAATTTTACCAATTAATCCTTTAGAATTAATAACAACCATATCCTTCTCTACCCCATTATAAGTACCCTTATCTATCGTAATAGTATTATACCAAAAGCCAACATTTCTACTGACAACCGTAGCATTCAAATATTCATAATCAGATAAATTATGTTCAATATTAAGTTCTTCCTTTAATCTCTCAAGTTCTCTTCTAAGTTCAATATTCTCAGCCTCAATTGAAGTAACTCTATCAAGAGAAGTCTCTAATATATCATTATCTTCCTCTACACTTTTAAGTTCATTATAATCATTTATTTTACCAGATACAAATCTAACAGGATATGATATAATCTTCTCAGTATACACTAAAGCATCTCTAATAAAAGATTCAACCTTATTAAGTTTTCTATCTTCTTTAAGAGTAAAAGAAAATATAACAAAAATAATAATAATTAAAACAATAATACCAATAACAATATATTTCTTAGGTATACTTCTTTTATTTTTCATAAACATTTATATCACATTCCCATCGTATCTTATTATATAATATTTTTAATTAAATTAAAAGTATTATAAATTATTATCTTGATAAAAACTATAATAATTGCCCTTACCAATAATAATATGATCAATTAAATTAATACCATGTAAAATACCAATATCTTTAATTCTTTTAGTAAGTTCAATATCATTACCTGAGGGACTACTGTTACCTGAAGGATGATTATGAATACATATAATATAACTAGCGGACATTAAATAAGCCCATTTAAATATCTCTCTAGGGTGTACTAAAGAATAATTAACAGTACCTTTAAACAATAATTTCTTATCTATATATTTCTTTTGATTATCTAAATAAATAACATAAAAGAGTTCTTGTTTAATACCATCAAATAAATTATGAAAATAATTAATAATAGATTCCGGATTAGTTAAATATACTAATTCTTTATAATTGTCTTCTAAATAAACTCTTCTTCCTAGTTCAATTGCGGCCATTAACTCTATTGCTTTAATATTACCTACTCCATTTATTTTAGATAAAGTATTAACTTCCATATTTTTAAGTTCATTAATATTATTAACTGAACTAAGTATATTATGAGATATTTCTTTTAAACCATACTTCCTAGTACCGGACTTAAGTATTATTTCAATAAGTTCTTCATTAGATATATTATCTCTACCATATTTAATAAATCTTTCTCTAGGTCTTTCCTCACTAGGTAAACCTTTTAAGTTCACTTAATCTCACACCTTTCTTTTATATAAAGTAAAGCGTAATGTGTTGTTACTTTACCTACTATCTTCTCCTTTCATAAAGATTTTGCTCTTAATAAAATCTAATAATAACATGCTAAAATATCTCTTACAAGTTTGAGCCTTAATATGACTACATTATATTATTTAATACTATTAAAGTCAATAAGAACTGATAAGTTAATATCAGTTCTTATTTTAATTATTATGTTCGCTTTAATCCTAAGGTATTAAAGTGTTGTTATTAGCCTTTAGGTCTAATAACAATGTATCTACATACCTATCATATATAAGCCATATCTATATATTTAAAATTATACAAATAAATTGTTTTATTTATTTTAATAGTTCTTCTACTATTTTATATATTTCAGTACTAGGATTAGCCTCCACAGTACCTATTATTTTACCATTTTCTAATTGGTGCTTTTCAAGTTTTTTAGCACTATCTATTGCTTTATTAATATTTTTATTAATATCAGGAAAAATATTTATATTCTTAGCATAATTAGGATAAAACTTTTTTAATCTATTTATTAAACTTTTATTATCCATACTCGCAGTTGTATATTCATAATGAAGTAAAAACCATAACTCTATACTTGGAGTAGATGTTATTATTTCAATACCACTCAAACTAGCAAGTTTTTTAGCCTCTTTAATCACAGTATTTTTAATAGGTTCTATATCAGTATCAAAAATACAATATGCCCTATCACCATCACTTAAATCCACACCAATTTTTTTCATTTCTTCAATTAACATTTTAACTAAGTTCAATGGATCCGTATAATTACCTTTTGCAAATGATATTGAATAACTCTTTTTACCATTATCAAAATTATTAAAATATAATTTTTCGGTTTTGTTTTTACCTTCAACAGCAATTATTATTTTATTTTTTTGTTTTCTTTCTTTTCTTACTCTGTCATTACTAATTACTCGTTTATTTTCTATTCTTCTTCCCACAAGTTAAAATCATTCTTGATGAAAGGTACAGCACCATATCTACCAAGCATATATCCTTTTTCAACATTTTCTTGTTTTCTTACTGAAAAATCACTTAAAGAATATAAATCACTTTCTCCAGTTTCACTATTTTTTTCAGTAAACCATATCTGGTCTCTTCTGAGAATATTTAAATCTAATAAATTAGTATCATGAGTATTGAAAATTAATTGAGAACCATTTTTATTTATTTCTGCATCATTAAATATTTCTACTATATATTGTACTAAAAATGGATGTAGACTTTTATCTAATTCATCTATTATTAATACTTTTTTATTTTTTAAACTATCAGCCAAAAAAGGTATAAATGCAAATATCATTTGAGTACCTAAAGATTCTTCATCTATTGATAAGTAGTTATCACTATTTTTATGTTTAAATAATACTTGATATGCTTTGGGTTTATCAGGTAAAGTTTTTGTAATAAACTCTGGTATTGCAGTTAAGAACTCTCCTGGTACATCTATTTGAGATATTTGGTAATCTTCTATATTAAAATCAGCCTTTTGTAAAAAATCAATAGCAAAATCTTTTAAATAATCTGGATTTGTTTCATACATTTTATAAGCCATATTTTTTAGTATTTCTAAATTATTACAAGTTCCTATTCCATTTGTTAAAAAGTTATATGCTGCTTTTGTCTTGTCAAAGTTCCAATTAGTCGCTGTAGCTAAGAAAAACTTATTTTGAGCATTTTTAGCCTCTATTTCTCTTAATATCTTTTCATCTTTCTGTGTATAACTATATTCATTTATATTAGTTCTATCAAATATCTTAGTTTCTCTTCCATTTGGATAGTAATATAAATATTCATCATAAATCTTATCCTTATCCGCTATAAAACCATAAACATATCTTGTTTCATCCAAAATAAACTTAATTTCAAATTCGCTTGGTTTATTAACACTACCTTTATCAAGTTTAAATGGTATCAAAGGAAGTTTAGCATTAATATCAACACTATTTGACGATCTTAACATTAAAACTACAAGAGTTAATATTTTAAATAAATTAGATTTACCTGAAGCATTTGCTCCATAAATTGCAGCACTTTTTAAAACTTTATTACCACCAATTTCTACATAATTATCATTTAATTCTTTATTTGAATTAGCAATCATACTAAAAGTAACTTTCTCTTTAAATGACAAGAAATTCTTTACACTAAACTCTAATATCATTTTATTTCATTCCTCCCTCTTTGATAATATTATATGCATTTTTTAATATAAAATCAACATTTTTTCATATTTTATTTTACTTTTTTGCATTTTTTGTGCAAATTATGTAAATAAAATACTAATTTTTGACATTTAAAAAGAAATAGAACAAACTATTTCTTTCTCATCCAGTTCTTACCATCTACCACTCTAGCAACAACCATTGAATTAGATAAATCACCAACTACATTAAGCATAGTGGCTGGAGCATCTATTATCGTAGCAATAATAGTAAGTATCGGAAGAGCTCCAGTACCATATCCCATCATAGTAAGAATCATCATCTCCGATATAGTACCACCTCCTATAGGGACGGCAGTAACAAGTAAAGTAGCCACTAAAGCAATAAGTAGTATTTTAAATATGCCATCAAAACCGCTAATATTAGTACCAAATAAACACACTAAAAACATAATCTTAAATACACTACCAATAATAGAACCATCCTTATGAAAACTAGTACCAAGAGGTATTACAGTCTCTGCTATATCATCAGGTACTCCTATCTTTTTAGCACATTCACTATTAACAGGAATAGAGGCTGCCGAAGAACAAGTAGCAATCGAAGTCAAACTTGCAGGTATAACATTCTTCCAAAATCTCTTAACTCCTTCTAATCTACCCGCTATAAAAGCATATATTGTATACATAATAAAGTAAAATAATAAACATACTACCGTATAAATAACAAAGGTCTTAATATACCCAACTGCTATTGCACTACCAAAAGTACCAACTAAAGAAGCCGTACAACACATAAATCCAATTGGAGCATAATACATAATAATATTAACTACCTTCATAATAACTTCATTAAAAGATTCTAATACTTCTCTAGCCTTATCACCCTTATTACCAGCCATATTAATTGCTATTCCAAATATAATAGAAAATACCAAAAGAGCAATCAAATTATCTGTATTAAGTAAATCACCGAACTTATTAACAGTAAGAGTCTTCGCTGTTCTTTCTAATATATTAAGTTCTTCTACCTCAGTATTCTCTACTAAAACACTCTTAATATCATTAACTTTATCAGTATCAACTAAATTAATCTTATAGGTAGAAACAAATCCCACTATTACAGCCACTAATGAAGTAACAATAAAAGTAACAATCGTTGTAATCATAATCTTACCAAGTCTCTTAGGACTCTTAATCTTAGATATAGATACCGTTATTGAAAGAAATATAAGTGGTACCACAACTACCAAAAGCATATTAATAAATATATCCCCTAAAGGACTAAGTACACTAGCCTTCTCTTTAAATATAAGTCCAATAAACGTACCAATAACAACAGCCATTATTAATATAATACTAGACTTATAACTCTTCATAAACTTCTTCATAATATCACCTTCCTAATACCATTATATTATTAACAAAGAAATAATATAAGTATCATAAATCCACATTAAATATAAATAATTTTACTAAAATCCACATCTATGTTATAATGAATTTGAGGTAACTATGAAAAAATATATAAAATTAAATAATAATGATAATCATCTATCATTAGGTAACTTTACCAGAATAATAAAAGAAAACACTATCAATAAAACAAGTGCTCTTCAAACAGAAGTATTTAGTACTCTATTTAATACTGCCAATATAAATGATACTACAATAAATAACTATTGTATTGGTATAAGAAGTATAAATAATGATTATAAGCAGCAGTATATAATATATAAAAAGAACTATCCAAAAGATAACTATATATTATTAGATATTATAATAAATTTATTAACTATAATCACTGGTAATATTTATTCAAATCTAACTAAAAAAGAAAAGATAGATTTAATAAATAATAATACCTTATTAAAAACAGTAACTATAAAATTATATAATATTAGTAAAAACGATAAAGAAGTATCTAAAGAACTATCAAGTAATCTATTAGAACTAATAAATAATAACAATCTATGCATTGCCCTTACTGAAATATTATTCTTTATCATATTAGATAAAAAACAACCTATCTATGAAGATAATATCAAAAAAGAAATAATAGAAAATCTTCTAAGTAACACTCTAGTATCCCCTCATGAACTCGAAGAATATCTAAATCTAAAACTAAGTGAAGGTATAAATTATAATTACTCATTAAATACCCTAGCCCAAAACAATAATCCCTATGCTCTATATGAATTAGGAAGAGAAGAATACAAAGGTTATATCAAGGGCTATCCAAGATATGATATAAGTTATAACTACTTCAGTAGAGCTTCTTTAAAAGATCATCCAAGTAGTTATTATATGCTAGCTAAAATGTTAATAAATAAAAATATTGGAAACGGTACCAAGAAAGATTTAAAACTTGCTTATGAATATCTAAATAAATCAGTATCCCTAGGTAATATAGCCTCAGTTAATCTATTAGGAAATATGTATAAAGAAGGATTATATGTAAAAAAAGATATAAATAAAGCTATATCACTATATGAAGAAGCATCTTTACATAACTATGTTTATGCTTATAATAATCTTGGTAAAATATATGAAAACAATAAAGATTATCAAAAAGCCTTCAAGTACTTTGAGAAAGCCTCCCTACTTGGAGAATCATATGCTCTAAATACACTTGGAGAATACTATCGTAAAGGAATATATGTAGATATAGATTTAAATAAAGCCTTCACTCTATATAATAAAGCCATTCAAGCACCAATAGATAATATCTATTACTATGCCTACTATAACCTAGCCAAATACTTCTATTTAACTGGAGATATTGTCTTAGTAAAAAATATAAATAAAGCTATTAACTATCTCACAATAGCAAGTAATAATAATATTATCGAAGCCTCTATCTTATTATTATATATTTATGTAGATAAATACCTAAAAGAACTAGATACCAGTATCATATCCAGAATAAAAGAACTAACTCTAACTATTGAAAAACATCCTAAGTATAATAAAGAAATAAAAAAAGAAATAGATAGCAATCTATTAAAACTAAAGCAAAATAAAAAAATAAATATAGATATCATATTCTAACTATATTTATTTTTCTTTTATATATTTATCACTAATATAAGTAAATAGTAGTAAATAAACAATACCAAGAAGATAACCTCCTAGTACATCAGAAGTATAATGAACTCCTAGATATATTCTAGTTAAACCAACTACTAGAATAAGTATTGATAATATACTAATTAATAAATATTTTATCTTTTTATTCTTAATATAATTATAAGTTAAATATATCAAATAACCATATACTACCATACTAACAGCACTATGTCCAGAAGGAAAACTCTTACCAGCCTCAGTAATAATATTAATATCACTAGGTCTATCTCTACCAATAATATTTTTAATTATTACATTATTAAGTACTACAATACCAAGTAAATTTAAAACAATACAAATATTAATCTTCTTATTTCTAAATATAAATAAAGATATAATAGTAACAATACCAATAACAATAGTACCACCTATATTAGTAATAATTTTCACTATCTTATCCATATTATTACTTCTTAATTTAGAAATAATATTATATCCAATATCATCTATATATAATTTATTCTTAGTAATAACAAATATCATAATAGTGGTAAATAATATTAAACATACTCCAAGTATTATCCATCTAATTTTCTTTCCTTTAATTATAATCACCCTCTTTTAACTTATCAACAAGTTTAGCATATACTTTCTTCATATGATCTTCACTTGAAGAACTAACCATTTTATCAATATCTATCCAGTTAACTCCGCTATTCTCATCTTCTTTAATTAATAATTCTTCATTTTCATCAGCCTCAAAAATATAAGTAGCATTTAAATGAATATGACTAGAAACAAATTTACCTCTCTTAATATGACTTTTAACAGGTAATACATCTATAGCATAAAAGTCTTTAGATAAAGGTTTTAAGTTCTTAATACCAGTCTCTTCCATAACCTCTCTCATAGCCACTCCAAGTAAATCACTTTCACCGTCAGCATGACCTCCCGGCCAAGCCCAAGAATTATAAATATTATGATATATCATAAGTACTTTACTTCTATTCTTATTAACAACAAAAGCCGAACTACAAAAATGACCAAATATATTCTTCCTAGTTAATACATCATCAAAAGTATCTATAAACTTCAAAATATATTCCTTATCACTCTCTTCTTGCTCATCATAAGGTACATAATTAACAATTCTTTCTCTTAATTCATTCATAAGTAATCACCACTCCATTTCATTATTCCATTAATTTTATCGTTCAAATAACCAGTTATGTTAGAAAAATATTATCTACTACTTCTGCATTAAACTATCGTTTATCACATGTACTTGAGATCACAGTCTGTGATCTCAAGTTAATTATTCTTTTATAGTCTTTTATCTCGAAACAACAATTTTAATTGGTTACAATTTGTAACCGTTTCATTTTTGAATAAGTTAAACTTTTACCTTTTCTCTAACAAGCACACACTCTCCACATGTTTCGTATTAGGAAACATATCAAATAAAGTAATATCCTTAAGTTCATACTTACTCTTTAATACATTAACATCTCTAGCCAAAGTAATAGGATTACAAGATACATAAACTATTCTCTTAACATTACTATCACAAAGTAACTCAGTAGTAGTCTTATCAAGTCCACCTCTCGGAGGATCAACAACAACTACTTCTTCATTAATACTATTAATATCACTAGCTCTTTTACATTCAAAACTAATATTACCTATATCATTAATCTTTTTATTTAAATTAGCTCCTTCTACAGCATCACTATTAATCTCAATACCCCTTACTCTATTAAAATTATCTGCTAAATATATACCTATAGTACCAGCGCCACAGTATAAGTCAAGTAGGCTTTCACCCTTACCCGCAGCTTCCTTAACTTTATCATATAACTTACTAATCATATCAGTATTAACTTGAAAGAAAGATTTAGGATATACTGCATACTTATATTTATCTACATTAATAGTAATATAATCATTACCATATATAACCTCATCATTAAGTACTATACTTTTAACCATACCTTTAAGACTATTTATAATCATATCCCTATCAGTATCACCACTTAATATAACCATAATCTCATTAGTACCCTTAATAACAATATCATTTATTCCAGTTAAATCAAGTTTATTAAGAGTATCAATAACTCTATTAATATTATCATTAACTAAATAACACTTATCAATATTAACAAGATTATTACTCTCTTCCTCAGTTAATGAAACCTTACCATTAAATACCTTTAACCCAATCTTATTGCGGTATCCATATTCTTTATAATTAGAAATAATATCTGGATTAACATCATATCCAGCATATCTCTTCATAATATCTATTACAGATTCCTTCTTATATACCAAAGCCTTATCATACTTAATATACCCAGTACTACATCCACCACAAGTATCAAAATAAGGACATATACTCTTTCTTCTATTACTACTTTCCGTAATAATATTCATAGCCTTACCAATAGAATAATTCTTCTTATCTATAGTAATTCTAACATCAACAACTTCTTCAGGCAATACCGAAGGAATAAATAATACCTTATCATTAATTCTACTTATACCTCTAAAATCATGAGATAACTTATCAATCTTCACTATCATAAACATCACATATATATCATAACATAAAAAGAAAAAGAAGTCTACGACTTCATAAGTTCATTAATAATATCTTCCATAGTAACAATACCAAGAAAATTATTCTCTCTATCAGTAACAAGAGCCATATGTGCTCTAGCACCATGTAATACCTCAAGACAAGATGCCAAATTAGTATTCTTACTCACAGTAACAGGTTCCTTAACATTTCTCTTAATACTAATAGTCCCATCATTAAGTATCTCGTCAAGTAAATCAACCTCATATAATATACCAACAATCTTATTATCTTTAGTAATTATAGGTATTCTATCATGATGATCTCTAAAAATACATTTCCTTACCTTGAAAGAAGAATCAGTATCATATAAATAAGAAACATTCTCTTTACTAATCATAATATTCTGTACTCTTAACCTCTTTAATATAACAGCCTTTTGAATAAAAGCACTCTCTTTCTCTTCAATAACACCCTCATCTTTAATAGTTTTAACTATCTCAACAAGTTCATCTTTAGTGGCAGTTACTTTATGTTTGTTTTTTACTTTCCTTTCAAATTTAGAAATTATCTTGTTTATTGGAGTAAGAATAAACATTATAGTTTTTAATACTAATGCTAGTCTCATAGCCACCACTTCTGAATATTCTCTTCCCAATATTTTAGGAGTTATCTCTGTAAATATCAAAACAATTAAAGTAAGTATAATCGTAACTAGCGTTACAGAGCCATCACCATATAAATTAGAAAAATAATAAGTAGTAAGAGAACTTACCATAACACTACATACACAGTTAACTACAAGTATTGAAGTAATAGCCTCCGAATACTTAGAATATAACTTATATACCATCTTAGCCTTCTTATTCTTATTTTCCATAAGTTTCTTAATTCTAATAATATTAAGAGAAGAATAAGAAGATTCAAGTAGTGAAGTAATAACAAGTACACATAATAAAAATATAATAACTAAAATCATAACACTAACCTACTTTCCTTACAATAAAAGTCCTCTCCTTTATAAATACCAATCTTATTATCCTTAATATTCTTAGTAATAACATCATAACTCATTTTAATAAAACATTGCTTATTATAATTATAACTATAAAAACTATTATCATAACTAATAACAATAAAATGTTCCTTACTCTCATCACTATCAAGTAAAAATAAATTATTAATTCTTATATCATAATTAGGAGTATACTTATCAAAAATATCTTTACATATCTTTGCTAATTCAATAACACCAACATCACTAATATTAATACTTCTTTCAAGTACTTCAAGTATATCACTAAGCATATTATCCTTAGTATAATCAAGACCTCTAAGTTCTTTATCAATAATCTCATTAATATAACTATTCTTTATATAAAATATCTTTTTATCAATATCTTTATTATCATTATACTTATCAAAATACTTAGTACTAAAACCACCTTGTATATTATATAAATCATTATATAAATCTACAATTAAAAAGCTATCATCAACATATATTTTATTACCTATATTACCATTAATATCACTATTAATAAGTTCTGACTTAATACCTATTCTAGAACATAAATACATAAGTAATTTAGATATACAAGCACTAGTAGTCTTACCACTAGTAATAGAACCCCAAATATTATTAATAATACTAACACTACTAAAAGATATCTTTTCATTTTTATTATCCATAGTATTAATATCTGCACTAAGTATTTTACCTAATGCTATATACAAATATCTAACCTTCTCTATATTAGATAAATTACTAGGTATATTATTAATAATACCATTAATAATATTCTCACTATTCTTAAACATACTATAAGTAGCATATATAAATCCATTCTTATTATTAATAGTATCAGTATAAGAATATCCTTTTCCATATTCTAAAAAATAATTAATAACATCACTATTAAAAGAATCTATAGATAGATTAATATATTTAGTATTATTATTAATATTACTAATATCATTCATAGTATTAACACTTACAATAACATTTGTATTATTCATACTATCACCATAATAATTGTACTACATAAAAAGAAAAAAAGAAAGTAAATAAACTATATGTTTACTTATTTTCTTTATATTTTATTCACTATAAGCCTTATTCTAAGTCTTATTAGTGTTATTCTTAGCCTAATTCT
>ERZ772867.252-NODE-252-length-78116-cov-28.227028_pt1 | contig 78116 bp, 73 predicted proteins | sample MGYA00511341_ERZ772867 | MGnify/ENA primary metagenome ERZ772867 (study PRJEB29015, sample SAMEA2737707) | human gut metagenome | biome: human gut; feature: human-associated habitat; material: faeces | place: China | collected 2012 ... | reverse complement strand
ATCAGGACTGGAAAGACGGTGAAATCACCCAGCAGGAATACCGGGATATGAAGGCCGACTATGAACGGCAGACTTCTGATATTTCCGCAGTGCTTACCCGGCTGAACGCTGAACGCGCAGAACTGGCAAACGGTGTGGACAACGAGCATCCTGCACTGGTAGCCTTTATGAAGTATCAGAACATTGAAGCCCTCAACCGTGAAATCTTGGTTGAACTTGTGGACTATATCAAGGTCTATGAAAACGGCAATATCAGCGTGAAATTCAAATTTGCTGACGAGCTCCGCAAGATTGCCGAGTACATTGAAATCAACACTACGGAAGATACCGCAGTAGCGGGCTAACCCCCGCTACGAACCCCTTTGACAGTGTGTTTTCCTAATAGGCGCTAATCATATGCTGGTGAGTATTCCACCGTACCTGAGTGTAGCACAGTTCATGGGATTTCTCAAGGGAAAGAGCAGTTTAATGATTTTCGACAGGCATGCGAATTTGAAGTACAAGTATGGGTCGAGAAAATTTTGGTGTAGAGGATACTATGTGGATACTGTGGGACGCAATAAAAAGATCATAGCGGAGTATATCCGAAACCAGCCGCTTGAAGCGGCTGCCTGAAATGGTAATGCGGTGTCAAACCTTCAACGCCCCTTTTAGGGGCAGGTCAAACCACCAGTTTACTGGTGGTTATGATTTCACGGATAGCCGAGGAAGAACGAGAAGCAAACCCAAGTGCATTTTCACAATTATTAAGTGTTAAGCGTCTGCTGAAGTTTTTTCTTCAACAGACGCTATTTCACTTATGTTACTGAATCAATCCACTTCTCTATAGAATCAACTCTTTTAGCGACGATAGGGATGCATAATTCTACAATTGAACTGCTATCATTTTGCGCAATCTTAACAGCTACAACTGGCTTCCCAATGCTAAGTGCATACCTGATTTCGTCAATAGACATACCGTTTGAATTGGCCGGGCGGTTAGAGCAGACCACGACAGATGCATATTGAATTTGCTTTTGAATTTGCGGGTCGACATTATAACGCCGGTCAATACTATCAAAGGGGCTACTGGCCGGTACAGAATAGTTTCTTACGTTATATTTTGTACGGTTTAACAAAGCACTAATTTCATCGTAATCCGAATTGTTCCAGCGGTGCGGAATGAAAACATTAATCTTTGCCACGGTGAATTCCTCCTCACATCAGATCCTGTCGTTTTTGGCTAGCTTCCAGTAATGACGTCCCTGAGCAGTAAGCCTGCATGATCTGCTATGGATTGCAGCATAATACATATGTTTTTCACCGACGGGGACGACTAGATTTAGTTTCACAAAATCCTGAAGCAGGTCAAATGTTGCCTCGTGTTCCCTATTGACGCATTTATTTTTAACCTCGTGTTTGTCAGGTTCATATGTTGGGTCAAGAGGAAAATCTTCATCAGGATTGGGAAAGATATCAATAATTTTACGCAGGTTTGCAATGGAAATCTGCGGAGAATTGTTTCTTAGCGTGATGAACTGCTGAATATTGGCCTTGAAGATTGGGCGTTGATCCCATGCTCCAAGTGAACGATCTATGTAAGAATAAATGCTTCCCGGAGTAACATCACCTAACAAGTTCATTGCGCCGCCTTCTAAAGCTTCAACCAAAAGATCGGTGAAAACGCCATGGCCATTACGTTCGGTTGCATATGCATCCCTACCGCATGCTGCTAAGATGGTTGTTCCTTGTTTAAGCCATGCGTTGTTCGAAGTCCCAGAAACAAACGGCGATCCGGCCGCTCCGCTATGGCAACTGTCTAATATGATAATGTTGTTATGGGAATTTGAACTCTCTGCACATCGCATTACATATTCCAAACTAACGCCTTCATCCGGCTGCTCAATATCGCTGGCACATAAATAGCCGCCAAAGGCATCAATTGCGCCATGCCCGGAGAAGTAGAATACTGCGATTTCAGCCTCGGTGTCAAACAGTCCGCGAATCGCGGCTTTTAGACTTTGACAACTGACTTGGGAATCAAAGTCCTCCGCACACATAAGACTTACGTCAAAATTTACTCTGCCATCACCATGCCGAGATAGTACTTGGGCGACCGCGGTTGCATCGTTAACACATCCATAAAGCCTTGAACAATGCGCGTAACTATTGATGCCAACACATAGTGCTTTCCTCATCTGTTATCTCCTCGCAAATAGTTGTATTTTGTAAAAGAGGTGCTGTGCAATTACCGTGCATAATTGAATGGGAAATCTGCTCGATTATGTCTAGATACTTATTCGAATCGACCGGTTGATTTACATTGGCGCTCTTTGGATCATGTGTTTACACATACTTGGTATACGTGCGGGTATCTGTTTCGCCTTCGGAGTCCTTGACAAACAGGGTCACGACAATTTTATACTGCGCCCCCGCCGACCCTTGGTAAGTAATCGTATTATCGTATGTCACCTTATTCGTTGTGCTCATTCCAGTGGAGTACTGGCCATACGACTTCGAAAGCGTCCATGTATTCCCATCCTTGACATAGAAATACATACTTTGTGCGCCGATACGCGACATTATTTTCTTTCCCGTAATAGAAAATGTGACATTGATCTCTCCATCAGTTTCCATACTTGCAACGCAGGAATGGGAAAAAATCAGTGTGCTTGCGCGCGTCTCTGCAGCAGCCGCAGTCGTAGCCAGCAGTGTGGTAAGGACAATAGCCAGGATAAGTGATGTACATCTTTTCAATGTTTTTGTTGTTGTCATATCTTAATTACCTTTCATAAATTGAGTCTACAACTGCGATTAAATCATCTTTTGATATATCTGTACCAATTGAACACTCTAAATTGCCGTTAAACCATGTGACACAGTTTGACCCCATGTTCGTATAAAAATAGTGTCTGATCCCATCTTTTACGTATTCGGTCACGTCGTAGCTATCTTTTTCGAAGCTCTCGGTATTTGCGTCCGAAATCTGTCGTATCTGCAATATCAGATAATGATCTCCACCTTGATATACGGCGCAAAACTTAACAAAATTTCCGTGTTCAGATTTGCTCACATCTATCGCCGCAACAGCGAGATTTTCCGGAAACTTCGTAGGTACGACCTTTTCGGTTATTCCATACGCTGCTAGAGCTTCTTCCATCGATGTATATTTTGTATTCTCCAGTGGAGCAGTTATTTCCGTTCCAGTGTCTTTCGGTATATCTCCCTCATAGGTGTTCTCAAAAGTAAAAACTTCAGATGTCCATCTCCCAACCATTTGAAAAAATCTACTGATCCCCCCGACAGAACACGCCGCCAGTGAAAATACACAAACCAACACGGCCGCGATAAGTCCCGCACCTCGGAGAGAAAACTTGCGATGTCTCGACTTATGGAACACTTTAGCGGGATCACTTTTGGCTTCTTTGTCATCTGCGTCGTTACCGAGATACAGGCAACGCCCATCGCCTTCAGGTGTTGCATAAACAGAAAAAAAATCTTTCAACGCATCAGTGGCAGCTGCTCTATCAGCCCTACCTTCACGTTTTTCTATCACCTCCATAATGTACATAACCATATCCAGATCTCCGCCATCTGGGTCTTCCGCGTCTTTTTGCAGAAGGGACTCCAATTCCTGTGTACTTAATTGGTCCAGATAGGAGTACATATCAGTATTTTTTATTATAGCCATATTCTGAACCTCCTTCGCTAAGTATATGTAGCCGTTGAATAACCGCTGACAAAAATCGCGGTCAAAAATCCGGGAATTCTTCTTTTATCTTTTTGCGTATGCGTTCAAGACGTTTTTGGCTCGTCCACACCGTTATTCCCAGTTCTTCAGCAGCATCTTTATGGCTTTTCCCCTCGATCAATACCCTTTGGAAAAGGATAATGTCGTCATCCTTGAAATGATCGCAAACAAACTTTTGCACAGCTGAAAGGGTATTCATCGTTATAAGCGTATTAACAAAATTATCAGGGGAGGCAATATCCTCTGGCCTGTCAAGGTGTTCAGAAAACAATTTGGCTTCTCTTTGCCGTGTCCTTACATAATTCCGCATTTTATTTTTCAATGTCAGCATCAACCAGCCACCGATATTCTCGTGGTCATTCAATTCATCGAACTTGCTCCACGCATCATGAAACGTATCTTGAACAAGTTCTTCCGCTGCACCGGCGCAACTTTTGTATGCTTTGGCGTAGCGTAGCAGTTTAGGCCAGTTATCTATATAAATTTCACTGAACATCGTATACTGTTCCGGCGTCATGCAACTCTCCCACCCTTATTGACTTCGTTCAACTCCATGTCTTACCCACCATCATGGCACGACATCTTGCCTGCGATTTATCTATTGTAGGAAATGGTCGTTAACATATTGAAGAAGTGCAAACAGCCTCCGCGAATCATCTTCACTTACAGTTACGAGAAGCTGGGCAATACTCTGCCTTGCATCGTTCGTGGAGTGCTCGTATATCAATGCATCTACGCTGACATGCAGAGCTTCGGCCATGCGCACAAGACTGGGGATGCTCATCATCTTGTCACCGCGTTCGACCTGCGTAATATGTTCAACTGAAATCTCCGCTTTTTCTGCCAGGACTTCTTTCGTATAGCCGCAAGCCATTCGAGCGTCTTTGATATTCTTACCGATAGTACATTGTAGATCCTTCTTTAGCACGGTCATGCACATATCCCATCCTTCGAAATTCCTATTGGTACTCATTATATTGCCCAAATAGGATTGACGGAATGTGCTGTCAGGGTCTATTATAAGTCCTGATGGGATTTTCGGCAATAAGCACCCACGAAAAGAAGTCTTTTTTGTCAGTACTCCCGCTTTCGAGAGATATAGATATGATATACAGCAGCTAATCATTATTGTAGACACCAGTGAGTTCATCAAGAAAACAGAAAAACTAATTTCCAATTCTATCAAGAACTCTTCCACCATGGGGCACGATTCCAACAGTTCCCATCTTACAGATTGGAGTTTCGGAACGCGGATCGGATCCAGCGGTCTATGGTAATATGATCAACTATCAATTTTTGTTTTCTTCATATAATTATAGGCAACAGGTCTTAAATTCGCCAGCAATAGTTCAAATTGCGACCACATTGGAATTTGAACCTACCGACCTTCTCAATGCGTTAACTTAGAGCAAAGAGTTCCTTGGATGAGAGAATGGAAAACGGCTGCAAGCTTACAATGCTTTCATTCTGCGGTATATCCTATATATGAGCGTGTGCAGAGAGGAATATCTCATATGCCTGAACAAAATCAATGGTTTATCGAATTATATCGGGAACACTCCGCCCGCCTGTTTAAGCAGGCCTACTACATTCTACGGGATCGGTATTTGGCCGAAGACTTGGTGGAAGAAACGTTCTTGATACTACTATATAAGCAGAAGGATCTTCTCACCCACCCCAATATCGGTGGCTGGTTGAGTCAGACTCTCAAGTACTTAATTTTGGATGAAACAAAATCCGCGCGACACAGGCTTGAAATACCGCTTGTCCACGACACAGCCGCATTTGCTGAAGATACTTATCACGAGCCTTTAGAGGATTCGTTGCCAAAGGGACTGTCCCCAAAGGAACGAGAAATTTTGATTCTGCTATTTGAGGAACAACTGGCATACGAGGATATTGCTCAGCGGCTCGGTATCTCAATCTTGAATTGCCGAACCAGAGCCTTTCGTGCGAAGGCTCACTACAAGGAGCTGATAAAAAATGTCACTGATGACCCATAAAATTTTAAATTCAATGTAATATTACTAAATGTTCAATCAACATAGGAGAGAGGAGGTGCAAAAAGATGCCAGAGAACAGAACCTACCCTGTGAATCGCAGTCCAAAAGAGGACAGCTCTCAAATCAACGAGCATCTTAATGATATGCCGATCGACAAACTGACCGATGCGCTGGCAGATATGTGGGATGCTGCAGACGATTTCACATATTCGGCAGCTGAGATGGATGCATGCTTAGAGGAAATCGAACAAATTGAAGCCGCCCCTGAGTTTGATGTCAACGCGTCTTTGAACCGATTCCTCGACAAACATTCACGTCTGGTCGAATGCGCATCTCGCACATCTAAAAAAAGCAGGCCCAACACCTCTCGATGGAAACCTTCTGTTGCTGCCGCTATTGCTGTTTTGGTCGTACTGGGCAGTTTGGTAACTGCACAAGCTCTTGGCATTGATGTGTTTGGCGCCATAGCCCGCTGGACAGATGAAACATTCCGGTTTACATCGTCTTTACAGAATAGCGCCGACACTGATAGCGACACTCAGAATTCAAACAAACAGTCCCCCGACGGAGAGTATACTTCACTTCGAGATGCCTTAGATGCTTGCGGCATCAACCAAAGCATAGTGCCAAAATGGTTGCCCGAGGGTTTTGAGCTTGCCAAAGTCTCCGTTTCTTCTCAGCCAAGCCCGATGAGTATCCGCGCGAAGTACACATTTGGTAACCGTAATTTCTCTCTGATAATTTTCTTGTACGATTCAACTGATGCGGTAGATTGCACAGTTTTTGAAAAGGATTCTGCTACGGTAACTACCTACGAGAGAGGTGAACTCACATATTACATTATGTCTAATAACCAGAGGCTGACTGCGGCGTGGATGCCAAATGATCAGATGGTTTGCACCATTGTTGGTGACTTGTCTGTGGACGAGGTAAAGCAAATCATCGACTTTATGTAATAGGAGGATGTAAATAACAAATGAAGAAACTTGTGCAGTTAATTTTTGTTTTGGTTTTTGCGTTTTCTCTTTGTGTATGCACAGTTGAGGCGGCAACTCCATTAAGCGATAACATCAGTTTGCAGAGAGCAAGTGACTACTTCGATACATATACCATTGATACAACCAGTGGGGCAAAAGGTGAAATTGTTGTCAATTTTAGGATTTATGCCACTGGCTTTATGAGTTCAATCGGCGTGAAGAAGATTATCATTCAGGAAAAAAACGGAACGCGTTGGCAAGAAGTTCATACAAAGCAAGGCACCGCCCATAATGGCTTGTTGGATAAAGGTGCAGACGAATTCAGCGGTAGCTATACATATAATGGTGAATCAGGAAAAACATATCGTGCGATTGTAACGATTTATGCTGAAGATTCATTGGGCAACGATTCTAGAACAGTTACCACTAGGAGTGTTATCACAAAATAACATCTGTGTTTGATATAATCCAGTCATTATCGCATGTCAAAAGAAGGCCCGCTATCATAAAGATGGTAGGTCTTCTTTTTATCTGCATTATCCATGTGCCAACGTGACAGCGTATCCCGTATATTCGGGATAAAACGGAGGACGATCGGTTCTTTAGGGGATCTTATAAAATTGTTGAAGCATCCCTCTGCTGCCTACCTAGTTGTCGATGCAAGGAAATAGGTTTTATGGCTTTTCTGAAGCGTATCAACGATATTAGTCATGGTAGTAACATTTGTAGTAACATTTAATGTTGCTATGCTTCACTCCAGATGAACCTCTAATTGTGTGGTATTAAAAATTTTTGGAGAAATGTGTAATATTTGTGAGTTCTGAATCAACATATTTATGAAGGCGAACCTACCTAACGTTAGTGTCCGGTTACAGGAATCAATGGGTACCTGCTTCCTGTGAATCGCAGAATATTAAACGAAAGGGGGCGTTATCAGAATAATCGATATTATGATACCCAAAGGAAAAGGGTCGACTTTGAAAACAAAACAATATTTGGAATTAGGAAAGGAAGGCGACATAATGGAAAAGAAGATTTTCAAGAGAGTATCCGTTCTGCTGATGGTGTGTATGCTGATGGCATCTACCGTGGTCTCTGCTTTTGCGGCAAATGTCCAAGATACGGATTATTATGAGACAAATGTTACTGCTGGTAACGAAAGACCGACTGCGAGCAGATACAAGACGAATACCAGCAAGGTCTATGTATATCCGTCTTATTCCCCCAGTTCAAGAACCATGGTAAAAACCATGTGCAAAGATGCTGGAGTAATTACGAATAAAACAAACACTTCTTTCGGCTATGCCGTGTTGACCAGCGGCACAAAGTATGCTATCAGCAATTTTGTGTATGAGCAGGGCGATTATACCACTGGTTATGGCGTCAACATGTGGCTTAGAATCTCTCCCACCGCTGGCAAGGGAACGTTACGGGGAGTCTGGAGTCCCGACTGGACAGGTGCCGGTACCGGGGTTGTTATTATTTAACTCACATACGGTCATGCGGTCACTTTTGCAGATGGGCCAAATTTAGGTTATCTGCTCTAAACAGTAATTACATCAAATAACTGAAAGCAAGGGTTGCCAGAGATCATAGCACAAATGAAATCTGGCAACCTTCTTGTTTTGCTTAATACGGAAGCGATATTTGGAGGAGTGCAATCCATATGATAAAACGAATAAGATCTTTAACTCTGATTTGCATAGCTCTGATACTTGCACTATGCTCCTGTGCTCAGTCGCAGGTAAATAGTGACAGACTCACTGGCAGTGAAAAATCAGAAAACTCAAATCTGTCGAATTCAGAAGAAGTGGTTGACGAAAACGATACTATTCTTGGAAAATACGTGGATGCAGATAGGGTATTTAAGCAAGATGATTTCTTTGGATACGGCCATGTCAACTTCTATGTAAACGATATGAAACTGGCGGATAACATGTCAGATGCTGGGATCGATGAAGCAATCTATCAATTATCAGGCAGCCCTTCTTACGATTATTATATCACCGTATCCCTCACTATAGAAAATGTAGATGTACCGGTAGATGATGGAACCATAGACGACGAGTTCGTCAAATCCCCTTTAATTAACAGTTTTCGCCTACATAGGCAGGCAAAAAACGATAATGACAGTAGGGATTATGAACTTGCATATTTTAATCGAGGTGGAGTAGCAAGTTCAGATACAAAACGATATTTTCAATATCAGTTGCCTAATATTGGTGAAACGTTAGATGCTGTAATTGGATTTGGATTATGGGATCATGAACTTTCTGACATTAGGAGCAATAACGATTCACTTTATTTGCGCAATACATACATGCCAGGCATGATGCCGATTGAAGTAACGCTATGAAAAATCTTTTGAAAATAGAACTGAATAAGGCTTTCTTCAGCAAATGGTTTGTAGTTGCTCTGCTGCTTGGTGTGGTGCTTGCGATCATCAGCGCATGGCAAACGGCAGTGGCCTTTTATGGAGAAAATGGGCCGCTTGCCTATATTGAATACTGCATGGGCAAAAGTGTAATACCGAAAGATGGACTGGATGGTATGACTTTATACAACCGTTGGTTGGGGGCAACACTGGATATCGGTTCAGTAGCATTTTTCTACCTCGTTCCGTTGCTTGCAGTGCTGCCCTGCGGTTGGAATCTCTCAGAGGAAATCAATAGCGGATATTTGAAGGTGGTCGTTCCGCGAATCGGTAGAAAAAGATTTTTCTCTGCAAAACTGCTAGCCGCATTTTTGTCCGGCGGTGCAGCCGTGGCCATACCGCTGCTTTTTAGCTTTGCTATTACAGCCGCCATCGTTCCAGCTATCACGCCGCATCCCTATAACAACATATACTACTGGGTATATCACGGTGATCTGCTCTCCTCACTGGCGTTCTCCCATCCCCTTGCGTACGCGCTTATATATATCGTCATCGCATTCATATTTTCCGGGTGCTTTGCTTGCCTTCCGCTGCTCGTGGCTCTCCGCAGCGAAAAGCGCATTGCGGCATTGATAGTCCCCTATATCGCGGTGATATTGTGTGATGCCGCGCGCAATTTCCTCAACTACATCTGTTACATTGAGATCTCGCCGCTGAATCTCATGCACTCATTGCCTCCGGAGAACGCATCAAAACCCTTCGTCTTAATTTCTTGGCTGGTGATCTTCGCCGCCGTTATTCTCGTTTTCGGCCTTAGAAAAGGGGTGAACCATGAAATTGTTTAAGGCAATACGCTATGATCTCAGATTTGGTATATATGAATCAGGTAAACGGTATTTACTGATTGCCCTGTTTGCTGCATTTGTATTTTTGTGTCTGCTTTTCGATATGGTTCACATATCCGTTTTCTTGACAGATAGTGTAAATGGCGTTTGGCGATTGCCTATTTCCCTTGGCGATGTCCTTTTGTTCGAGCTTGGAGGATATCTTCCAATATCGCAAAACGTTGGGGAGGGATTCTCTTTCCCAACGATATGGTTTTTGTCGATCATCATTCCTTGCTATCTGACTCTCAGCTACACTACCCGTGACTTGAGCGGCAGCGGTATACAAGTGATCACGCGCCTGCAAAGCAAGGGACGATGGTGGGTATCCAAATGCATTTTGAATGCAACCACTATCATTCTTTACTATGCCGTCATTTACATAGTCATTGCCGCGCTTTGCCTTGTGTTCGGGTTTAGCCTCTCTTTTATGCCTGACGAAACAATGTTTTCGGTGGAGTTTAATGCAGTGTTCTTGGCATCGCAAACAACAAATTCCCAGATGTTCCTCGCCTTGTGCCTGATGCCCTGCATTACGACTGTGGCGCTAAGTTTGGCGCAAATGACGATAACCCTTTTCATAAAGCCCGCATTTGCCTACATTGTGACCTGTACTTATCTTGCAGCCAGCGTACTATGCGTTTATCCGTTTTTCATCACAAACTTCGCTATGCCGGTGCGTTCCTCGGCAGTTGGGGTCTATAATTTTGACCTTGGATCTTGCCTCGTTGGTGTAATCATTATCGTGCTGGCGGTGATCGCAATCGGCAGACATAGAATTTTGAGAATGGATATTCTGCAAGGAGGAAAAGAATGAATATCGTAGTTGACAATGTGACAAAGACTTTTGGAAACACAAATGTAATTGAAGATATAAGCATGGAGATGCAGTCAGGCCATGTATATGGTTTTCAGGGTATTAACGGCTGCGGCAAGACCATGCTGATGCGTCTGATCTCCGGTTTAATCCACCCGACAAAGGGTCAAATTTTAATCGACGGTGAAGCACTGCACGGAGAGAACAGTTTTCCCAAAAGCATGGGACTGCTGATTGAAAACCCCGCCTTTCTCAACAGCTATTCGGGGTATCAGAATCTGGAAATGCTTGCCAGCATATCGGGAAAAATTGGGAAAGAGGAAGTCCTTCGGGCGTTGGAGCGAGTCGGTCTCTCGGAAAACGCCAACAAGAAGTATGGCAAATACTCCCTTGGAATGCGGCAGCGTCTCGGCATTGCGTGCGCAATTATGGAACGGCCTGAGCTAATATTGTTGGACGAGCCGTTCATTTCGCTGGATGAAGCAGCGATCGATTTAGTAGCTGATATCATCCGTCAAGAGAAGGAACGTGGCGCGCTTATTATCCTCGCGTGCCATGATTATGGGTATCTAAGCGGAGCCTCAGACGAGATATTCAAACTTGTTGGCGGAAAGCTTGCCCATCACCTTACAAAGGGCGAAAACGATGTGTTTTCAGAGGTATCACAATGAATCGAAAATGGATCATTGGCGTTGCCATGGTTTTTCTGCTGATCGGCTATGTGTATAGGGTTTACACAGTAAATACCTCAGATGCCGTGAAATATGCCACACCAACCGTGCTGAAGTATCAGTCCAGCGAGGCGGTTGAGCTGAGGCCCGGTTATTATAACATTGGCTATATTGATTTGAGCGGATATTATATCAACGTGACAGGGGCTCGCATCCAAAAAATGTCGGATTTCTTAGCTGCCATTGGCTGCGATGACTCATTTTACGACGCACAGGGCATAGACCGCAAGTACCAATACGTTTATCTTGTTGATGCCACCTTTTGGTTTGACGGCGATAACGACCCATTGAACAATGCAGTTGATTTGACGAGCTTTAAGCTGGTAGGTGATGATTATTACTGTGACTTCAGCTTTGAGGTCAATTCGCTGGCAGGGGTCAACCCTATTCTTGAGGGGAACAGTATGTTTTCCATTGGCAGCGGCAAGCGCATTGAGTTGCAAATGCCTTTTCTTGTTGATTCGGAGTCCGTCAATGGCACTTCAGAAAACTATCTTCTGTCACACCCACCAAAGCTTATGGTTTCACAGTACCCGTATGAGGTATATGTATCACTGCCAGCAGCAAATAGCTAACGCTATGACACGAACGCAACACCTCCAAATCGACAGTAAAATTGGTGTAGCTGCGAATTTATTATGTTCGATATGTATATTGGCCTAAGTGACACAAGGTAAAGGTGCAATACGACCGCTTATTCGATAGGGTCACTAAAAACAAAAACCGCAGGTACGAGCAGTTACACTGTCCATACCTGCGGTTTTTGTTTCAGGAGTTGACTCTATGCCGAATATAAGCCCCTATTCATATATTGGGGCAATTCCGTACACAGTACACCACATACCTCTCTCGTCCGCCGCTGGCATAGGGATGGCAGGTCAGCAGCGTCAGCAGGCCGCGGTTCGGTTGAATTTTGATTTTCTCTACCTCGTGGGGCTGGATAATCTGGATGTCCGATACCGTATACGTCATGGTTTCCCACAGGTTTGTGAGCTTCACGGTGTCGCCCGCCTGCAAGCGGTCGATATACCGGAAGTAATCCGCACCGCGCCAGCCCCGGTGTCCGGCAATGACGCAGTTGGTGTTATCCCCACCGATGGGCGTGGACGTGTTGCCCAGCACCGCCGCGCCTGCGGCAAGGTGAGCGTCGGATGCACCCAGATAGACCGGCATGGTAAACTCCATAGCAGGTATCTCTAAGACGCCTATGATCTCGTCAGCTACGCCGTAGGCAGTCAAGTCGGCGGCGGGTTCTTCGCAGGCTCCGAGGTCAACGAGGTTACACTGCTTTTCCGCATAAAGCTGGCGGTTGTACTCCTGTAGAGCCGCCAACAGTTCGGGGTACTGCTGCTCCGGCTTTCGTTCTTCGAGGAAGCTCTGCACGGCGGCGTCTGTGTCGGCTTGCAGCCTATGTCCTGTGAACGCCGGCCACAGCATGACGCAGATACCCGCCACAGCCAACAGTGCCGCCAGCAAGAGGTATGTCTTACGCATGGCGTTTCCTCCTCATCAGGAAGTATCCGCCGCCTGCAACAGCTACCGCGCCAAGACCGATGCTCAGACCGATAAGGTAGTGCCGCGTCCACGAGGACGCGGCTGGTTTTTCTGCGGCGGCAGTCGCTTCCTGCTCCGGCACATACGGCACCCGATGGCCACGCACCAGCAGCCGGTGGGTGTTGACGCCAAATGGCGTACACGTCACCAGCGTGACTAAATCCTTGCCGTCCTCAATTTGGAGCAGGCTCGTGTCCGTGGGCAGCACCGTGTGGATGGTGTCCACTTTGTATGCCAGCGTATCGCCCAGCACGTGGATGTAAAACGTGTCGCCCTCTGCAAGCTGGTCAATGTCCGAAAACAGCTTGGAACTCGCCATACCACTGTGCGCCGATAGCACTGCGTGGGTGCTGCTGCCGCCTACCGGCAGAGATGTGCCGACCACATGACCAACTGACTTTTCCAGCGTGTCCGCGTCCGTGCCGTGCTGCACCGGCAGATATACGTTGATTTTGGGGATGTCTACATAGGCCATGACGCCGCCCACCGTGAGCTGCTGGGCATAGGCCAAGGGAGGGGCGGATGCCCCTCCCTCAGTGATAGTTGCGCCGGACAGCATGGCGTTGTACTGCTCTGCGGCTTCACGCTGGGTGGTCAGCTCGGCATCGTCAGTGTCTTTGATGGCGGCGGTGTAGGCGGTTTCTACATCGGAGTGGTACTTTTCACTTAAAAGTTCTCCCACCAGCGGGTAAAGCAAAAGCCCCAGCGCCACAACACCGAAAGTCGCCGCCAGCAGCCAGCGCTTCACTGCTCACCCTTGTGCTGCTTACGGCTGCGGATCACGATAAACGCCGCCGCGCCCAACAGAGCCACGCCGCCGACAGTGAACATCCACGTGCCGTAGCCGCCGGTCTTGGGCAGGTCAAAACCGGGGTTGTTGACCACAGTCAGCGGCACAATGGCGTTGCCATCGGTCATGGTGACATCCTTGCCGTTGACGGTGGCGGAGGCGGTCAGCAGCTTGGCGCCGCACTGCTCGCAAGTGCCGTTCTCGGCGGTCTTGATAACGATTTTGACCGCGTCCTTCAACAGCACATAGCCCTTGTCGGTGGCGGTTTCGGTCAGAGAATAGGCATCGTCCTCCAGCCCTTTGACTACGATGTGGCCGCTGCTGTTGGGAACGAAAGTGGTAGCGTCAGCTTTCTTTGCGGCAAAGCCCTTGGCGTAATACACGCCATCCTTCAAGTCGGCAATCATGAATACATCATCGGTGTCGTTGTACAGCCGGAACTTTACATTCCGCACATTGCCGCCGTTATCGCTGAACTGCTTGAGAACGTCGATGCCGTATGTATACACATGACAGCAATCCTTGAGGGTATCAAAGTAAGTCGTGGTGGTACGCTTCCAAGTCAGTACGACCTCGTTGGGATTGTCGGTATCGCCCAACTTGGCATCGGCGGTCAGTGTCGCCTCGTAGGTGATACGCATGGTGCAGTCGCTGTAACCGCGCTTCACGCTGTCGATGTGCACGGTGGTCGCCTCATTGATCTCCGCCAGACCGGTATCGGTCATGCGGATGGTCATGGTGTTGGCGGTATCATCGTAACCCACGGTAAATTTGCCGGAGTTCACCGCCCAGGTGGCAATCTTGTCAGTGCAGCCAGCATCGCGGAAAAACTCGATAACCACGTCCTGCTTGTTATACTTGATGCCCTTGGACATGGTATCGCCGTAAGTGTACTCGCTCAGGCTGGATGCCTTGGAGGTGATGGTGGGCAGGGTGCTGACGATCTGGTAGTCCACGGTATCGCCCACGGAGGCGGTAGCGGTATGAGCGTAACCGTCCTTGATGTCGGTCAGAGTGCCGGTGTTCTTGCCGGTGGAGTTCTTTGCTTCGCGCACAGTCTTATCCAACGTAGGATTGCCGGTCTGGTTCTTGGGGTAAACGGTCACATCGTAGTTCCATGCTGTGCCGTCCATGGTGGTCATGGGCAGGGACACGAAGAAAGGATTACAGGTGCTGGTGACATTTTCGGGAACTCTGGTTTCCACCACCAGGTACAGGCCCTGCTCCATGTCGGATGCAAAGGTGTGACCGGCAGCGTCCGTCTCGGCCATGGCCGTGCCATTCTTGACCGCAGCTTCCAGCGCGTTCTTGACGGTGGTGGCATTGGCAGTCAGCGCGGTGGACAGCTTATTGTTGAGCATATCGCTGGTGAAGTAGTTGATGCCGCCCGCGGTCTTGTGAGCGTCTGCGGCAGTCAGGCCGATGGCAGACAGCACGGCGGTGCTGCGGCCAGAGCTATCGAAGCCATACAGCACACCCACCTGACGCTGGCCCTCCAGCAGTTCGTTGCTTGTGGTGACATCGGCAACACGGAGGTAGGTGAACTCCACGCCCTGAATGGCGTACTTGCTCAGTTTGTCAACAACCGCGTCGTCATGCAGGCCGGTGCTGACGTAGGATTCGGTATCCCACGCACCCTCCGCGCTGGCAGTGGTGATGTCATACTTGTAGATGGAAAGGGAGGCGTTCTTTGCGGGGTCGATGGTAGGTTCTGCGAACGCTGTGGTGATGAGGCTCAGAGCCATGATAGCGGCCATGAGCATGGCCAATACGCGATGGATCTTTTTCATTTGGTGTTCTCCTTCATTTCGTTTTTTTTGCAAAAACAAACACCCGCCATGAGAGCGAGTGCTGCGAACAAAATATCGATTGTAAATCCCGTACTGCCCGTGAAGGGCAGGATGAAGCCCGCATTGTTACAGGCGGTGATGGTAATATCTCGGTTGCTGTTGTCCAATACTCCGGTGAACAGCGGCTCGGTCAGCAGCGTGTACCCTGCTGGAGCTTTGGTTTCCGTCACACGATACTGCACACCGATCTTGAGGTCGCTCCACTTGGCGCTGCCGGTTTTGTCCGTGGTGATCCGACTGACCTCCGTCCAAATCTTGCCGTCCGCAGAAGTCTCCAGCATCAGCTCCGCACCGGCAAGAGGGCTGCCCGTTACATCCACCTTGCGGACGGTGATGCTGCCCTTGGCGGGTGCGTTCTCGCGTGTGACTTTGATATTGAGGTTTGCTGTGGTCAGGCTGAAATCGTATTTGGTCTCGTCCAGCACATAGCCATCCACGGTGTTGATTTCCTGATAGAAGTATTTGCCAAGTCGCAGGCCGGAGAATGTCACCTTGCCGGTGACATCGGTCGTGCCATCCGCGATCTTGTTGCCATCGGCGTCGAAAAGACGATACACCACGCCTGTCAGCGGCTGTTTGGTTTCTGCGTCCACCTTCAAGACCTCAATGCTGCCTTTGACCGGTATATTCTCGCGAGTGACCTTCAGCACCTGCCCGTTTTGGTTCAGCACAGCGGAGTACGCCGTGGTATCCAAAACATATCCGTCCGGTGCTTTGAATTCCTTGTAGGTATAGCTGCCCAGTCGCAAACCGGAAAAGGTCAGCTTGCCGTTGGCATCCGTATAGCCCTCCGCGATCTGCTTGCTGGAAGTATCGTATAGGCGGAAGCCCGCGCCTTGCAGCGGTGTCTTGTGATCAGCGTCCACCTTGACGATCTCGATGCCGGCCTTGGCAGGCGTGTTGGTTCTCTTTTGTGTAATGTTCAGTGCCGTGGCCGTAATGGTGATCTGATACTTGGTGTTGTCCACCACATAGCCGCTGGGCGCGCTGATCTCCTGATAGCTGTACTTTCCCTGTGGAAGATCCTTGAACACTGCCTTACCGTCTGCACCGGTGGTCATGTCAGCCACCTTTTTACCATTGGCATCAAATAGCCGATAGGTCACGCCCGCCAGTGCCTTGCCGGTTTCCGCGTCCACCTTATTGATGGTCAGGCTACCCTTTTCCTCCACAATTTTGACCTTAAAATGAATGTACGCCCACACGGGGTCGGGAAGTGAGGTCAACGCGGCGCAAGCCTGATAATTGCTGCCATTGCTGGGCTCCAGCAGCACAGCCTCCGTGCCCTCCACATCCAGTGCGTAGCCGTAGTCGCTGCTGATATAGCCGTTCAGCTGCGCCGCTGCGTCCTTTGTGGCCGTCACGGTCAGTACATTACGCCGCCGGCTGACGGTTACGCCGCTGATATTGGTCCGGAAGTAGTACTGCGACAGCACACCATTGGTATCGGTGGCTGTACCCACATACTGACTGCCGTCCCATGTCAGCGTAATGACATTGGCGTCCGAAAGCTGATTGCGGTACTTCACAGCAAAGCTGGGGATCACGCCATGACCCATGATGCGGTCAATAAGGATGTCATACGCCTCCTGCACGCCGTCGCCGGCGTAGTGGAACAGGTTGGCGCAGGTGGTATCATACAGGGTGTACGGATAGGTCGTGCCGCGGTAGCCGCACACGAACTCCCAAATCACCGTCTGTGTCGCCAGCTGCGCGCAGTCCGGATGGATACCATAAAAATCATAGTTACCGCCGTAGCCGTAGGAGAGCGCCAGCGTCACAGCATACCGCTGATTCCAGCTCAAGCTGCTCCAACTGGTGGAGGAGTAGCTCAGATCGCCGCCGGCAGAGCGAACGGATGGCTCCATACAGTAGGCAGGCACCGTTACGCCCGTATCATCTCTGGTAAAGTATTTCAGCTTTGTACTGGTAAATGCGCCCCACTGCGGTACAGGCGACTTATCCTCATGATACCGGTACTCATTACCGCCGCTGATCGTACCCGTAACCGTGGCAGCGTGGGCAGTCACGATGGACAGCCCCATGATTGTTACTAAAAGGCATACCAGCGTCAACAGCTTAGGAATTGTTTTCTTCATGCTCATCCTTTCTCCCAACGCAAAAGACCGGCAGCTCACGCTGTCGGTCTTTCAGTCGGGTATTCAGTTGGTTTATCCGTATAGCACCACTACGATGTACTCGTCCGATGCCGCATCATAGCGGGCGGTGCAGTTGAACCGCGCATACGCACTGACCGTTTCCGCGCCGTCCATGGCGGCGAGGCAGGCGAAGGTGGCGTCCACGTTACCCTTTACGGCGGCGGTCAGTGCCGCCTGCCCACCGTTCTCCGCCAGCCATGCCACGCTGTCTGCCGTACCGGGGAAGTAGCTGGAGTCGGCGGTGGTCATGCTGGTGTCGATGGTCACGCCGTACTGCGCTCTTGCGTACTCGTTGCCCGCCCGGACAGCCTCCGCGATGGAGTAGATGTCCCCGCTGGCGGCAGGCTTCGGCGTGGGCGTAGGTTCGGGCGTAGATTCTTCCTGTTTCTCCTCTGCTGGGGTAGGCACCGGTGTGGGTGCGGGAGCAGGTGTATCCTCCGGTGCAGGCGCGGGTGTTGCCGCCTGTTCAGGGGTAGTGGGCGGTGCCGTTTCAGCGGTTGTAGGCTGCTTTTCTGCGGCGTTATCCGCATTCTCTGATGTCTCCGCCCGCTCGACAGGCCGTGGCGCGTCCGCACTGTCCTCGGTTTTTTCCTCCTTCTGCGGCATTTCAGCCTTGTCCTCCATAGGTGCGATAACCTGCACCGCGCTTTGCAGTGGAGGCGTTGTCAATGTGGAAACATCCTTTGTCTGCCCGCAGGCCGTGAGCAGCAGAACGCCCTCCAGCGCGAGCAGTGCTAATCGTCTTTTTATCATTTTCTGCACTCCCTTCTTTTCCTGTTGGTTTTATTTTAATCATGCTTATCCCCGGAAATCAATAGGCCCACAGACTTTATTTTGGGCGGCATAAGCATTTAAAATAAAAGCTTGACAATCCTTTTGACACTACCACTTGGAAAGAATCTTTCCATACATCTGACGCTTGTTGCTGTCAAACCGCTTGACCGTCAGGATCACGGTGTCACCGATCTCAAAGTCGCTGTCCTCATACTGATAAGCATAGGAGCACATGCAGACAGTGCCATCCGGCAGGTTGCAGAAGACACCGCCGGCATACTTGCCGGAGATCACAGCCTGCCGCCGGCTGTTGACAGGGTGACGCCGCTCGGCCCCTTCAAAGGGATCGGACAGTGCCGCCTTCACGGAAACCCGGAGCCGATCCGCATCGGCGTCGTAGTCCGTCACTACGCAGTCCAGTTCCTGCCCGGGGCGGTAGACAGCGCGCAGATCTGATACGGACATGTAACAGAGATCCTTCTGCGTCAGGCGAATGTCATGGCCATAGCACTCCACCGTGCAGCGGACAGGGCCAACATCAATGACACGGCATTTCAGCCGGGTACCGGGCGCATTCAGTTCTGCCCGATGGGCAAAGTAGGAACGGCGTGTCTTCATAGCCGACTTACGGGAAGCCAGCGCAAAGCCGTTTTCCCTGTCCACCTTGATGATGTTGAAGGACAGCGTGGCACCCATGATATGATTCAGGGACATTCCGGGTCGCCCCGCTCCTGACCACATTTCCGTTTCGGGAATCAGGATACGCACACGGTAAGGGACGACGATGGCGCAGGACAGCTCCCGCTTTCGCACCTCGCCGGTCCTGCGGCTGCGTACATTCAGCGAGAACATATCCACGCCGATCACCGTACCGCTGAGGGGGCTGCCGCCGCGATAGGACGCGTAGATGGCATTCCATTCCCGGCGTTCCTCCTCAGATAGATTGCGATCCAGCTTATGGAAATCCAGATGAAAGAACTTCTCGCGGTCACTCATCTCCGGCCTCGGTGCAGATGCTTCCTGTTCCTCTGCGGGAGGAGCTTCAGCCATGGGCGGCGAGGCATCTTCTTCCACAACAGCTACTTCGACTTCTGCGGTGGTTTCCGGATCGGGCGGAGAGCCTTCCTGTGATGCGGGTTCCTCCGCAAAGTCTACGGTCATATCCGTATCATCATAGGACGGTTCTTCTGCATCTTCAGATGCTTCCGCTGGGGTCACTTCGGCTTCGGCGTCAGTTTCTGACGGCACAGACGGAGTCTCCAAGTCCTCTCCGTGCGGAGTACTCCCAGTCAGGATGTCAGAAGGCAGCTGCTCCACGGGGTCGGGTGTCGTTTCTACTGTGGATTCCGTGACCTCCACAGGGGGATCAGACATTGGTTCGGTCGGAACGGTCTTCTTTCTTGGCATTTGGTTACCTCCTCGTTTTAGAATGTCGTGTTTTTATTCGCAAAGAAACGGTGTGTACCGTCCTTTTGCTTCTGTGCAATGATCTGGCGATCCGGCAGTTCCTTGCCTTGCAGGGCGAGGGAGTGTTCCGGAAGCCAGATGAGCCGCTCTTTTTCTCCAAGCTCTATACGGCGAAAAGAGGGTTCGCGTTCTGCGGTCAAAGCTGCCACATAGTAGGCGGTCAGCTCATCACCGAAGAGAAAACAGAGCAGAGCGGGCAGACTGGTGGGAATAGAGAATTGAAGCGGACACCCGCCTGTGATCTCCAGCATCACGTCGATGCTCTCCAGAAGCAGCGGATTTGCCGTTTTTGTGATAAGATGTATCACATCGTCTTCCACACAGACAGCGTGAGAGATCCCGCTGAGCTGCCGCAGCATGGGTGTCAGATGCTCCGGGCGCATGGTCATTACCCGTTCTCGGTACTTGCCATACAGCAGCGCGAGAAGCTGGTCGCGCCGGATACAGCCGACCTTGCTCAAAATCTCCATGATGCACTTTTGCTGGTTGGTCAGCAGCATGGCTATATCACCTCCTATGGCCCGCCGAGGCTGTTGAGATAGGGATCGACGACCAAATCGTTTTCACCCTCCGTGATACAGTTGAACAGGACAGCCATGGTGTATTGGATCGAGTTGCGGATATTGCGCTCCTGATTGGCCCGCAGCCGCTGCTCCGTATCGCGCAGCGTTAAGTTGTCCAGATTGTGGAGCCTGTGACGCACCCTGCTTTGCGGCAATGTGGCGTTGCCTACCCGAAAGCTGTCCGAATAAAAAAGCCGCTCGATGGCCGTTTCAAAAATACGGGCCATCTCCGGCTCAAAAGAGGAGAGCTCACAGGCATCCAGAATGCCGGTAAGCTCTTCTTCGTCCAGTCCCTCCGTGACGGATGGACTGACTTCAATATAGCTCTCATCATTCTTCCTCTTATCAGTATAACTTGGCCGCAGATTTTGCGGTTCTGCAGGCGCAGCATCTGCGGTTCTTGAACTGCTGTTTTCGCCGTTCTTGAACCGCCTATCCTGCGGTTCTGGGGGATCAAGAGCCGCAATATCCGCGGTTCTTGTGCCGCATTCCTCCGGCTCCATAAATGGCGCGCACTGGTAATCCGGATCATCCATGGGCTGTACGCAGGCGAGATAGATCTGGTTGGCGTCGCCCCGTCCGCAGCGTTTTTCCCAAATCAGGTGAAGCTCCGCCAGCTTACGGAACGCGGCAGACACTCGCTGCTCACAGATGCGCAGCTCCTGTGCCAACGCTTTGCGGGGAAAAATCACAAAGACCTCGCCATTGTCATTGACCCAGCCGTTCCTGCGGGAGAGCTGAAATCGGTTCAACAGGAAGGTGTAGGCCACCTTGGCGTCCAGGCTCATTTCCGCGTACCGTTGGTCGGAAAATAACCACCGCGGCATTTGCAGATGATGGACGCTCTGTATATCCGTTTGCTTCATGAGCGCAAACGCAGGGCGCTGGTTCAATTTTGCGGCTTTCATACCGGCCCCTCCTCATATCGTTTTGTTATTCTGCCTGTTTTCGTGGCGCGGGCTTCAGCTCCACCATGCCGAGATCGTTGCCATCTACCTCATAGGTAAAATCATCGTCCCCTTCCGTAGAGACCGGCGGCTCTGCCTGCGGGGCAGGCGTCCGTTCTTCGACAGGAGACTTTTCTTCCTTCCGAGGCGCGGTGGTCGGTGTCTCCTGCGCTTTTTGCTTCCATGCGGGGATATAGTCCACCACGCGGCAGGTTGTAAGTCCGGCGAAGTCCGGTAATTCTTCCGGCGTCAGCTTATAAAGCAGCGCGGGCCGGTGACCCTGAAACAGTGCCAGACACTTTTGTTGATCCAGACGCAGCACCTCATCCGGCTGCATCAAGTCCCGCTGGATATTACTGCGGGTCTTGGAATAGGGGCGGGTGCTGTTGTAGATGGGTGAGAACAGCGGCTGCATAGGCATCTGGTTATTGGTGACAGCGATGGTAACCTTGCCGCACTTTTCCGAGATGTACTTAGCGGAGGTCAGGTCGTTGCAGCCCATATAGATGGTCTGGTTAAAGGTGTTGAGCTGATTTTCCCATTCCTTGCCGGGGTATCGCTGCTGCCACTGGCTGAGGCTCTGAACCACCACCTGACACGCAATGTTGAAGCCGCGCACACTGTTCAGCGCGTCGGCAATGCCCTCCATGTAGCCGATGTTGCAGTATTCGTCCAGACAGAAGTTTACCAGCACCGGCAGCCGCCCGCCCTTACAGTGGAGCCGCGCGTAGTTGGAAAGCTGCGGCATGGCCAAGGAGAAAAACAACGAACTGAGAAACCGGTAGGCGCTGTCCTGCGCGGAAATGATGATGAAATACGCGCAGGGTCGCTGCCCCGGCAGTACGAGATCAACATCGTGGTTGCGGGTGATGGTGTCCACCAGCTTATTCTGGAAGATGACAAGTCGATTACCAAGGCCGGTGATGATGTTGCCCCAGAGATTTTCGCGGGCTTTCAGGAACAATCCATGATGGCCCTTGGCGGGGTGATCGGGCGGCAGCGACGCCAGTGTGCGGTTCAGCTCATTGACGCTCATGGTGGCAAGGATCTGATACACGTCGCCCAGCCCCCGCTGCTCGATGGGCAGCAGATCACCCTTTTCATCCCGCAGATTGCAGACGTAGTGGATCAGGGCCATCAGGAGATTCAGCTCCGCACGGCTCCAGAAGTCATCGGTCTCTTTGGGGCTGGAGGTATTCTGGATAATGGTGTTGGCCACCGTCTGTACCAGATCTGTTTCTGTGTCCAGTCCATAGAGACAGTTCCAGCCATCTGAGTGAGCCATGTCCAGAAAGTTGACCGCTTTGACGTAATGGCCGTTTTCACGGAAGTAGGGGGAAAGCTGCTCGAACAGTTCGCCTTTTGGATCGACGCAGAATACGGACTCCTTTCGCTGAGCGCAGCCCATCAGAAAAGGCAGGATCAGGCCGCGGGTCTTCCAGCTGCCCGGCGCACCGATGCAGAGAAGGTTGTTGTTTTCGCCGGGTACCATGCGATGAGCCACATAGGCGGCGTATTTGTCCGGGTTCTCCGGCCGTTCCTTGATCTTGCCCAGCAGCATTCCGGAGACGCTGCGTATGGGGCCGATCTCCAGAAAGGCTTCCATCTCCCGTTTGGTGAGGAAGCCGGAGGAGCCATGCGTCCCGTCCGGGAGAATATCGAAGCCTCGTGGGTCTCGCGTATACTTATAGCCGGAAAACCAAAGGTAGCCGCGTTTGGTCACAAGGCAGAACACCAGCGCAAAGAACGCGGTGGCTTTCAGTCCGAAGCCAGAGAATATCGCCAGCCAGTTGCGGATCGGATTGAATATCCAGATGGCGGTCACATCCTGCCCTGTGTTATGAAAGATAGCGTCAATGCCGAGGCGCATGGAGTTCAGGAGCATCCCGTAAAAATACCAACACACCAGCCCGACAGGGATGTAGAGGGGCAGTTTCTTTTTGTGCCGCTGGAACCATACACCCCAGCGGGCTTCAACGGTATCCTCCAGCTTTTCCAGCAGTTTTGATAAGCGGGGCATGGATCATCTCTCCTTTTTCTGTGACATAGGGGGTATCCAGTGGACGGTAAGGCTTCGGCACATCTCCCAGCAACTGCGTGATGGCATCCTCGGTCAAGGTAAAGACCCGCGCTTTTCCGGTGTCCTGATAGCGCGGACCCCATACTTCTGCTACCTGCTGCGGCAGAGCGGCCAATACGAGCTGCGAATAGCCCTGCTCTCGTGCCAGCGTATAGGCGGTGTCCACGCGACGCAGCTCCATGTCAGCCGCTAACACGAAGGGCTGTCCCTGAAACAGTGCGTCCCAGCAAGGTCTGTCAGGCGGTGGAGGGCTGTAATGGCCTTTCAGCGCCAAGCGCGTCAGTCTCTGTTGATAATCTGGCTGAGCCATGATTTGAAGCTGTGTCACGCCGGTATCGTTGCAGGCCAGAAGATAAACCGGCTGCTGAAACCAGCGGGCAGCGGCGCCGTAGGTCATGAGCTTGCTCTCGTCCTCTGCCATAGGCTTGTCCAGTTCGGTAAGCATATCTGAATAGCTTTCGCCGCAAAAAAGGAAGCCGCGTGTTCCGGGTAATTTTGTGGTATTGTTCTGAAAGGCGGACAGCTCATCCATGGGGCAAAGGCAGCCGATGTCCGGACAGACATAGTGCGCGGCACAGAGCAGATTCCCAACGTGGAGCAGAGCCGCCGTGCGGGTGCTGCCCCATGGGTTACGACCCCGGCCGCGGCCGGCAGCGGTGAGAAACAAGGCGTTTTTCTCTGCCAGCTCATCCGGCTGTGTGGCATAGACGTTGATACCGGACTGATAGGATGTCAGCAGCAGAGAAGCAAGCCGCAGCCGCCGCACAACGGCATCCACATGGTACGTTCTCGGCGTATCCGGCAGCCATATGGTTCCCGCCAGCAGCCGACGCCCCTCTGCGGTAAGGATCAGAGCCTCGCTTTTGCCGTGGTATTTGATGAGTTTCATCGTCAGCAGGTTCGATAGCTCTGTCTCGCTGACGACCTGTAGCAGTTGAGCAGGTCGGATATACTGGCTCCATCCCAGCAACCGCAGCGCTTCGATCTCACGCACACAAAAAACCATTCGCACCCTCATTCCTGTGAACGCCGAAAGCGCCCTTACACCGTGCCGGTGTAAGGTCACTTTCGGCGCCTTTCTCGCATCAAATCTGTTGGCTCCCCGTAGAAGGCAGTTTTTTCACCGCTGCGGGCAGGAACAAGGGCACGGAAAAGCTTGCCGGCAAAAGGCCTTGCGGGACGTATATACCCAACAGATTTTGCTTTCTGAGGAAGCGCGGGATTTTGCTCCGGTTTGGCAGAAAACCTGCTGGGCGTTTCTGTCTCAATAGAGCCCGGTAACACTGTAGTCTCCCGCCCGTGCAGAGAAGAAATCCGGCGCGTCCTTCATGTCCAGTACGGTGATATGACACACATTCTGGCAGCTCCGTGTGGAGAGCAGTGCCACCGACAGCGTATACTGATCGTCGTCGGGGATTACCCTGCCCTTGATGGCGTTGCTGACCGCTTTCCAGCCCTTGTTGTCCTGGTCGAAAATGTGGCGGCCATCCACATCGCTGTATTCCTCGATCACCAGCAGCGCGCTATTGAAATGAGGAAGCTGACCGCCGCAGGTTTCATAGGCGTCCAGCAACTCCACCAAGGTTTCTGTCAGCCATGTGGGCGGCTGAAACCGGCAGTGGGGCAGCAGGGTATTGATGCGGATATGAAGCCAGTCGATGCCGATACGTTCCACGCTGCCCACCACCTCCAGCGGACGAAGGGCGCGGCCCCGTTTGTACCCGCCTGTGCCGGGACTCTGCTGCTCGCAGAGGCGGCGGAGCTGCAAGGCGGTATCCTCAAAGCTGCCGCATAACTCCTCCAGCATTCTCTGAAAGGCGCCGGGCGGCAGATTGTCCGCTTGGATAAGCAGCTTGCGGGCGTCTATGGCGGCATTCTCCGTCAGACGCTGGATCTCCTGTAAATCAGTTTGTTTGCTCATTTGGTTCCTTTCTTCCGGGCCTGCCGGTCGGTGGGCGATGTGGTAATGGCGGCATATTCTTTTTTCGTGACATGGAAGGCCACGGGGACGTGGTTATACCCGATGCACAGCAAGCCCTCGCCGCGCCGGAAACGTGTGATCTGCCGCACCTCCTCTTCCGAGAGGTTGAGGATCTGCTGAATGAGGCGGGCCTCCTGCTCCTCCATCTGCATGACGAATTTGATACGACTGGAGTCCAGAATGCCCTTGCCGTACTTACCGCCCTCCAGACTAAACAAATCCTGCATACCCTGCGTAGAGGTGATGGCAATACCGCCAAGGCCGCGGATGGTCTTGACCATCTCCTGCACATAGGCGGCAGCCAGTGGATTGGAACCGGCTCCTACCAGACTCCACAGCTCATCCGCGATCAGGGCGGACAGCTCGCCGCCCGCGTTCATGATAATGTCGTTGGCCACGTCGATGGCCCAGTAGATACCGGGCAGGATCAGGTCATCCGGCATACCGGAGGTGTCCAGCACGATATACTTATTGTCGATACTGATGCGGTTGCGGCGGCCCATAGCGGCGGCAGAGCCGGTCACATAGCGGGTCAGCACCACCGCCAAATGCTTGGTTTCCGCCTTTTCCAGCAGAACGTTGTACCAATCGGGAATAATGGGCATTTCCTTGAATGCTCCGTTTTCATCCACCACGGAGGCGTTGTCAAAGGTGATCCCATAGCGGTCATAGCACTCTACCAGTGAGGCGTCCAGATAGTTCTTGTCTTCCTCCGTGAGATCCTTCTTTTGCAGGGAATACCAAATGATGAGCCGGGAGATCTTGTCCGCCAGCACGGAGTCGTCCCGCGCCGCCAGCTCTTGTATTCCGGCATAGGCGTCCAGTGTCTTGCGGCGGATAGCCATGATATTGGGACAATCCCGCGAGGAGGGGGACAAGCGCAGATACAGGCCGCCCAGTTGCTCGCAGTTGGGGCGGAACTCGTGGCCTTTCTTGGGAATGACGCACACCACACGCTTTCCCTGCTCCCGCAGGCGTCCGGCCAGGCATTGGAGCGTTACGCTCTTGCCGGCGCCGGAGTTGCCGCCGATCCACCAGTTGCCGTTGGTGTATTTGTAGTCGTCGTAAGGGTCAAGGAATACTGGGGACTTGTTGTAGAGGTTCAGCCCCAGAAAGATGCCGTTGCGGTCGCTGTGCTCATAGGACACAAAGGGGAATGCCGCAGCTACGCCGGTGGTCAGCGCGTTGCGGCGGCTTTTACGCTCAATGTCGGCATCCAGTGTGACCAGCGGCAGCGCGGAGAGAAAACCCTGCTCGTTGGCGTAATCGCAGCGGCGGGCGATCATGTCCACTGATACGCACAGCTTCTCCACGGCGGTAACGCGCTGCTCCAGCGTATCCGGATCGTCCGCCACCACTTCGATGAGGGTGTGCATATAGTAAAAGTCCTCACCCTGCCGGTTCATGACGTCCTTCAGGTAGAGACCGGAGGTGATGGCACTGTCCAGCTCCTCATAGTCCTGGCGGGTATCTCCCACATCCCGCATCCGGCTGCGCTTGAGCATGGTGGTCTGTGCAATTTTGGAGAGGATCTTTTCCCGGTTCTGACGAGTAAAGCTGAAGCTGACATTGACGCCCTCGCCCGCCTCCACCAGCGGCGCAAGCCAGCAGGAGCCGACTGTGGTGCTGTAGCCATAGCCGGTGATGTAGAGATAGGCATGAAAAACGCCGTCCACTACGATGTAGTCACGGCTTTTCGTATCAATGGCGGTGGGGGAGAGAATGTCCAGAATGGTGGTGGAGCCGGCTTCCAGCTCGGAGAGATCCGGCCTTTCCGGGCCGAACAGCAGCCGTTTCAAAAGCGGCTGCTTCTTGATAACAGGCTCGGCTTCTGCCGGTGGTACGGGTTTCTTTTGCTTTTTCATTGGTGATACTCCTATGATAGATGGCTGATGCAGTCCATTTCAAAAACATAAAATGAAATACATCAAAAACATAAAACAAAATCCTTCAAAAACATAAAACGAGATTGACGAAAATAGAATATATGCGTATACTATAGAAGAACAGGAGGTGTAGCGTTATGCAGCAATACTTGCCACGAATCGTAGACCGTGAATTGGCCTTGAGGTTAGAGGCGTTTGGCGCAACTTTGATTGTCGGCCCCAAGTGGTGCGGAAAAACAACAACGGGTCAGCAGCAGGCGAAGAGTATTCTGCGGATGCAAGACCCAGACAAAAAGGCAGCTTATCTTGCGACTGCTGAGGCGAAACCTTCGTTGCTTCTTAAGGGTGATAACCCGAGACTGATTGACGAGTGGCAGATTGCCCCCGTCCTTTGGGACGCTGTGCGAACTGCGGTAGACATCCGGCAGGAAGAAGGCCTGTTTATTCTGACGGGCTCCACCTCCGTGGATGATAAGAAGATCATGCACACGGGGACAGGACGAATCGCCCGCCTGAAAATGTATCCCATGAGCCTGTACGAGTCTGGCGAATCCAATGGACAGATTTCGCTGAAAACGTTGTTTGACCAGTCAGATGCGGATATTGATGGGGTCACAAGTCCGCTCTCTATCGAGCAGTTGATTTTTGCCGCATGCCGAGGAGGATGGCCAGCAACACTGCGCAGAAAGAGCCAAGAGGCTCAGCTTTTGACTGCACGGGAATATATCACAAATATTTGTGAGTCTGATGTTTCCACAGTGGATGGCGTACAACGAAACCCCGTCTGGACCAGCCTGATCCTACGTTCCTATGCCCGGAATATCTCCACATTGGCGAAGAAAACCAATATCCTGAAGGACGTGTCCGCCAATGCGGACGGTATAACTGCCCCCACATTGGATTCGTATCTGAACGCGTTGGAGCGCCTTTTTGTGATAGAAGACATTGATGCGTGGTGTCCAGCTATCCGCTCGGCAACAGTAATACGATCCGGTAAGAAACGAGGTTTTACAGATCCGTCCATTGCCGTAGCCGCTATGGGGCTTACCCCCGAGTATCTGGAACAGGATCTAAAGACCTTCGGCTTTATCTTCGAGTGTCTTGCCATCCGAGATCTGAAGGTCTATTCCTCAGCTTTAGGTGGAAAGGTATCTTATTATCATGACCGGCTTGATTTGGAGGCAGACTGTGTATTGCATCTTTCTGATGGAAGGTACGCGCTGATAGAATTTAAGCTGGGCAGCCGTGAGATTGAAGAAGGCGCTCAGCATCTGCTTGAAATCAAGAATTTGATCCATCAAGCCATTGAAAACGGCACGACCAGCCTGCGGGAACCAGATTTGTTAATGGTCATTACAGGCGGAGAAATCGCGTATACCCGGCCTGATGGGGTGAAGATCATTCCGATTGGCTGCTTAAAGGACTAAGACTAATTTGACGGGAAAGGGCATCGCAGCAGCGATGCCCTTTCATTGTGTCTGCGCCTCATATACGCCATGCACCGCCGTGGTCATATCAAACACGCCCTCCGGCAGCTTGACGCGCTGGCTGGTGCGCTTATTGATGATCTCATAGAGCAGCTCCAGCGCAAAGTCATCCGCATAGCGGGGCTCCTGCACCTCCAGTTCGCACAGATCCAGATAGCGGCGCGCGGTGTCAGCCTCCTCATTGAGCCGCTGGATAATACCCTGTACGGTGTTGGGGGACGCCCGCATCTGCGATTCATACTGAAACACCATGAAGAACCGGTGCTGCAAAGCGTTGCTGGCCACGCCCATACCGATGTCCCGAATGTTATCCTGGATCATTTCACGGCAATAGGCGTTGTCCTCGTTATTTGCGTACTCCTGCATCCGCTCAACGTAGCGTGATATGTCGGCAGGCAGCGTCCGTGCCTCAAACTGCATGTGATCCGGCGCGATCTTCAGATATGCGGCAAAGGCTTCCACGATGGCCTGCCGGTCCTCGGCAGACTTCAGATAGATGTTCACCGGTACGATCTCAAGAATCTTGATAAAGCGGTTGTCCTTTGTAATGACCACGCCGCCGATGATATTCTTGACAGGCAGCCAATCCTGAATGCTGCCCTGATAGCTGGCGGTAGCGCTGGTCTCCACACCGCCGCCAAATAGTGCTTTTTTGATACTCATGCCGTTACCACTCCTCTGAAAAACATCATGCGCCTGCGGCAGTGCCATGCCCACCAGCCCTTCAGCCATCGTGTCAGACTGTCGTCGCTGACGCCCATCAGCCCAAAGCCGCCGATGGGGACGACCAGCGAAACGGTCACGATAATCTTCGGTGTCAGAGAGAGGGGCAGATATGTCAGGCACACATACAGCACCGGCAGGCATAAAAGAAGGGCCTCAATGAGATTGCGTATCTCAAACAGGCCCAGAATCCGTCCGGCATTGGTAAAGTTGACTGGGATGTAGTAGGTGTCAGTGTTCATCCTCGACCTCCTTTGCAGGCTGCAAAAGCCGCCCTTTATAGGTTTCGTATTCTTGCTTCAGCTCCTCCGGCGCATCGTCCCATTCCGCCAGCAGCCGCTCCATACCGAGGCAGAGCAGACGCTCGTGGTACTCGGTGGGTGGAATATCCGTCAGCTCCATGCGGCTGAGGTGCTGGTTGCTGATGTTCATGCGTCCGGCAAGAGCGTTCAGTGTGATCTTATATTTGATGCGCAGAACGCGCAGACGGGTGGGAACGTACATTATCCGGCCTCCCTGTATTCGATGTAGGGGATGCGGCACCAGCCCTGCCAGCCGCGGCCGGCAACCTCCGTCCGTACTACGCCATACTTGGTGCCCATGGCCTCCACCGCGTAGCCGTTACCTATGTAGACGCCGATATGCCCCTGTTTCCATAGAGCGATACCTACAAGCTCCGGCATGGTGTCCATTGTTCCCGCCATACCGGCCTTCTGGGCATTGGCGTACATCTGGTCAGCGCCGACATCGGGCATTCCGTTCGTGCCGTAGTTGATGGAGCCGCTGGCGGTGTCAAGCCACCCATAGCCTTTGATGAGTCCGATGCAGTCCGCCGTGCGGCGGCCCAGCCAGTTGGCGCGGATGAAGTCCTCATATTTGCCGACGCCCTCCGGATACTGCTGGAGCTTATAGTTGAACAGAGCTTCTGTCAGGACATTTCCATAGGTACCCCAGCAATAGCCCCAGTTGTTCTCCCACGCCTGCATGGCGTAGGCGGCAAGGTCTACGTTATTCTTGGTGGAGGGACTGACAAAACCGGACGTATCAATGGTGTCGCCGTAGCTGCCGCCGTGCTCATAGTCTCCGGTATAGCCGGTGTCACCGCTGTAATTGGGACGGTATGGCGCGTAATATTCCGCGTATTCCTCCAGCGCATTGCTCTCGGTCAACACCTCATACAGCGCACCCGCCCATGTGCGGGCATCTTCCTCAAAGGAGAGCTGATCCATAAATGCCTCCGGGTCAAGGTGGTCAATTTTGATGACCAGCGTTCGCTTGAGCAGGCCGCCGAACTCGAAGATGTTCAGTGTCGGCTCATAGCGGAGCCGGGAGGTCGCCAGTGACAGCACGGCCTCCGTGGTCATTACCTCCAAGTCCTGCTGATAGGCCACAGAGCTGATAGCAATGAACCGACGCAGGTCATCCTCATCAAAGTCGCTGTTGATCTCCACCCTGTCGATCTCTATGCCCTCCTCTTCATATTGCTGGATAAGGCTTGTCACGATGGCGTCGATCTGCGTATTCTCAAAGTCCTCCAGATCCATATAGAACCCGCCCAACGTCATGGCTTGCCCTGTCATGCGGGCAACGGACGCTGTCCCGGAGGAGGAAAAGCCAAAGAAGATATTGGGAAGGTAGGCAAAGATCAGCATAGGCAGCGCGATCAACGCCGCCAGCACCCAAATTGCCAGCTTGGCGAGAAACGGCGCAGCCTCCTTTGCCGCCGCCACGGCAGCGCCGTGAACACCGCCCGCTGCGGCTGCCTTGGCGATCCTCGCGGCACTGACAATGCGCTTTGCCGTGTCGATACCGCTGTGCTGGCGCTGGTTATCCTGCATGGCTATCGTCCTTTTTCTTGCCAGCCCGCTTGCTGCTCTTGGCGTCCTTCGGGACAGCGCGGCCCGATACGGCGGGCTGTTTCACCGGCGTAGGGATATGCAGCGTCTGCTTGGGCGCACCTTGGGTATTCTTCGTGGGGCTGACGGTCGGCCTGCGGGTGCTGTGACTCATTCCTGCGGTATCGGGACGAACCCCGCTGCGCTGACCGGTGGACACAGCAGCGGGGGCAGCACTCCGTTCCTGCGGTATCGTACTGGAGCGCGGTGCCTTGGTCGGAGCATTGGCAGACGCGGGAGCCGGACGTGCGGTTTTTCCCACCACAGTGGGACGGGCGGGGCCGGTATTCCTGCTGTATCGGCTCTCAAAAGCAGAGGTCGCCGTATGCTGCTGGGCGGCAGAAGCGGTGTGCTGCTGCGCACCCGCCTGCATATGACTGCTGCGGCTGACGGTATGGCCTGCTTTTCCTGCTGTATCGGAGGGCGCGATCTTCTGCTCACCGGGAACGTGGCTCACGGGGCGGCGTGTACCTGGCATGACAAAACTGCGGTCTGTCGCTGCGGACACCGGCTGTGCGGCCGGTTCCGTGCTGGGTGTTCGCGGCTCAGCCTGACGAGGCGAACTGCCGGACTGCTGCTCGGAACGTCTGCTGTCGGCAAAGGTGTTGACTGTGTTGACGCCACCATAATAGCGTCCGCCGCTGGCGGGCTTGCTTCCGAGCTTGCTGCCGGATTTGGTCTGCGTCTGTGCGCCGGTTTTTCCTGCGGCAGTGTTCTTGCCTGCGGTCTGCACAACACGGGAGGCCATCGTTCGCGCCACCGTATAGGTCAGCACACCGGGGAAGGTGCGCCCCAGAGAGTCCCCGGTGATGGCAGGATTCAACCCGATCCGCGTGATGATGGCGTCGCTCTTCTTGGCTACCTTGACTACGGTAAGTACCATCACGATCCATGGTAGAACCGCTATCCCACTGGGGCGGAAGGACAGAATCGACAGCAGCATTTTGACGAACACCACGTTCATCACCATCAACAGGCACATGGAGCCGTACATACGGCACCAGCCGGAGAAAATATCCGAGGTGCTGCGGCTGCCGCCTACGCCGAAGGCCAGCGGCGCCGTAATGGTCAGCACCGCCAGAATGAAATACCTCTCTGCCATCTCAAAAAACAGTTTACAGGTTTGAAACATGACGATGAGACCGAAAACGATGACCAGCAGCCACGAAGCGGTCAGATCAACGAAAAATCCTTCATCCGGCAGTTTGATGGCCGCGGCGTCCGGCATCTGCACCATGTCGATGATAACCGAGGTCATATTCAGGCAGATGTCGCAGATTTGCGGACTGGCCACCAGTAGGAAAGAAAAGACAAAGGTACGGGTGAACAGCAGCTTGGGGTCGTCGGCCTCGAAGCCTACACCGGCCACCATGCTGCGGGTGGCCTGAAACACCAGATTGCCCAGCAGCAGCGCCCAGCCTACGCTCAGCATTATCTGCCGGATGGTCGTGATGATGGGCATATATGTTTCCAGATAGGCAAAGTCGAGGCTCATCAGGTCAAAGAGCACCGAGGAAAAGTATTCCCAACACTCTAATATCAGCCCGTATATCCATTCAAAAAAGCCCCGAAAGAGCAGCTCAAGCATAGTCGGTCACCCCTCCCATTCGAGGAATGTGATATTTCACGGCTCCAGTGTGGCAAGTCCCTGAAACAGCGGGACAACATAGGCGATAAATGCACCGATGCCGTTGATGATGGCCCACGCCAGCCAGATACGCTTCAGCCAGTCCCATGCCTGATCCGACTTCTGCTGGGTATTGGACATCTTCGCACCGATCACGGCGATAGCGGTCATAAGACCTGCCAGCACTGTGCTGACCGAGGCGATGTGGGTATAGATGTCCTTGATGATCCGGCTGGCCGCTGTCCACATATCCTCCACGGCGTAGACGGGAACCAATAAAAAAAGCCCTGTCAAAAACAGGACACAGCAAAAGAGATAGACCTTGTATGCGGTTTTCATGTTCATTCAGCTTCCTCCATAGTGGCAGATGGTTCGTTGTCTTGCAGGATATCTGATAAATGCGCGGCAAAGGCACGCATGAAAATGGGGAGGATGTCCTTGCTGCCTGACAGCCACCAGATGGGGTCAGGCAGACCGCGGCGCATGGCGTCATAGGACATAGATAGTGCCAGCAGTGCTTGACGGGGCCGGTTCTCTGCTTCCTCGCTGATAATGTGCTGGCAGACGCCCGCCGCGCTCTCATGGCTCTCTACGGAGTCGCAGAGCTGGTCGTAGTAAAGTCCGGCGCTGACATAGGCCAGCGGTCGGATAATGTGTTCATCCGGCGTTCCATCCGGTGTGAGCAGCCCCATCCGCCGCAGCCGCATGGCGGCGGAATCATCAAAGGGGGTGGTAATATGCGGCGGCATTCGTTGTGCGTGCATGTTGATCCTCCTTGCGGATTAAGTAGCCATCACAATAAAGCAGCTTAATATTCGTACGCTAAGCTACTTTATCGTGATGGCTATATTCAAACACACTTATTTCGTGTGACATTATGTTGTCTTTCTGCTTCGTTAGTGGTATACTAAAAAATAATAGTAAAATGGAATTATCTGCTTTGATATTATCCTAAAAAGGAGCATTTATGATTAATATATACTGTGATGAGAGTTGTCATCTCGAACATGACAAGGCTAAAGCGATGCTTCTAGGTGCAATTAGTTGTCCAGCCAGTGAAAAGAACCGCATTTACTCTGAAATTAGGTCGATTAAGCAAAAGTATGGTGTTTCATCTTGGACCGAGATTAAGTGGACCGCAGTTTCGCCTTCAAAAAAAGCACTATATATCGCATTGATTGATTATTTTCTTCAAGAAAAATCATTGTCCTTTCGAGCAGTAGTTGCAAAAGATAAGGCTAATCTGAATCATGCGAGATACAATGGCGGTAGTCATGATCTGTGGTATTATAAGGCATATTATTATCTTCTTGATGCGATGATTGGATACTCTGATGAATATCGAATTTTTATAGATATAAAGGACACTTGTGGTGGTTCAAAAGTTCAAAAACTGCAAGAGGTTCTTTGTAATAATAAGTATGATTTTAAGCACGAAGTTATCAAAGATATTGAGCAAATTAAGTCTAACGAATCTGAGATTTTGCAACTGGCAGATTTGATTATGGGGGCGATCGGTTTCTATCATAACGGTCACTATAATGAAGCTAATGCTAGTAAAGCTAAAATTGCCGTTGTGGATAGACTTTTTGAACAGTATAAAGCTGCGATTATTAATGGAACAACTCGTAACGCGCCGAAGATGAATATCTTCTTGTGGAAGTTGGTGAAATAAGTAATGTTCGGAGGACTGTCTTCACCATTGCCCCTTACAGGAGATTTCGACAAGGACATTGAAACAGCGTATACATATTTTCAGCGAGAGCTAAACAATCGACAGAAGCGCCCGACACTATTTGACAAGCAGGTTTTCATTGAAGCACATGAGCAAATAGATGGGCGCCCGCAAGGTTTTTGGCATATTATCAGCCTTGAAGAACAGCACCGATTTGAAATTTTGCCTTGCGTAAATGACCAAAATATTTCTTTGTGTTCACAGAACTGTACGAATTCCCACCATACAGTCCTAATTAAAAATGAGAGTGAGCGGCGAAATATTTGCTTGTTGCGAGCAAGTCGCCTACCCTGGATTGTGGACATTATAAAGCTTGCAAATAGGGACGATTCGAACGTATCTGTTTGGTTTAAATCAGAGAATGGAAAGCAATCTGGAAAACTTTATCTACGCTATAATCATGCTGGCGCAGACTATATTCTTATTTTTTCTGCCGAAAAGCATTTTTATCGGTTGATATCGGCATACCCCGTTTTTTACAACAGAGATAAAGCAAGGTTTGAGAAAGATGCAGAGAAATATTGCTGGTCTTACTTTGAAAGAAAATGAAAAAAGGTTGCCGCATTGCGACAACCTTGGTCTCCTTCTACAACATGGTAGATGAGATGAGCGACAATATAGCACAATTAGTGCATCTTGTCAATATCATTGTATCACTTTTTTAAAAAAAGTCAATACAACAAATGGGACCCTTCATAGATTATGTGCTTTTTTTAAGAAGTTGCACACTTCTGTGCAATTTCTTTCAAAAAATTCAAAAACATTTCCTCCAGCTCCGCCTCACTGCCGATTTGCTCTAAGTACGGCGCAAATTTCCTGCGGTCGAAGGTGATTTTCTTAGACGGTGCAGAACGCTTCCTATCTGCGGCGGCGCGGGCTTCACGCCATGCGGCGTAGATGGCCTGCTTATCCGCTGTGGGCGGCGGGCATTTCTGTGTGATGTGGTTCAGGGTGGCCTTGTTCAGCCGGTATCCTTCAATGCGGCACATCTCCACGAACGCCTCCTGTGAGGCTGCATCGTAGTCGGCAATCATATCCGCGCAGCTCAGCGGCAAGTTCCGGGGATTGTTTTCCAGAACATCCGCCAGTGGTGGGATCAGTCCGGCCAGCTTGACAGCCTTGCGGATCTCATATTCTGTAACGCCAAAGAAATCCGCTACGATTTCACGGGCATTGTACCTTTGGCGATTTTCGCCAAAGGTTTCCGGTGCTGCATTGCGTTGACCGTTTCGGTTCTTGGCTTCCAGCATAGCTTTGTATGCCTTACCGCGTTCGATGATGGTCAGTTCCTGCCGCCGCAGCAAATTGGTAGCTGTGGCGATGATAATGGCGCGGGCATCGTTGGCCACAACCACCTCAGCAGGAATTGTGTCATGCCCGGCCATACGCCACGCTGCGGTGCGATTGTGTCCGGCCAGAATCTCATATTCATCGCTGCCGGGGATACTCCTGACGATGATACGCTCCAGCAAGCCCTGCTCAAGAAGCTGCTGGGAAAACGCCCGCAGTTTTTCCGGGGAATATGGGTGAAATCCAATATCGGTGGTGAAAAAGGGACGCAACTTATCTACCGGAAGCTCGCGAATCGTAGAAGCTGCCGCGGGAAGCGGATCGATAAGGCTCTCGTAAGCCCTGTTGCCGATCTCCATTTCCGAGACCTGCTGGGCAGCGCTCATGCGCTGCTTCAGCAGGTCTTTCATGTTGTTGCCCTTAGCCAAGCGACAACACCTCCCGCGCCAAACTGCGGTAGGCCTCTGCGGCGGGGTTCTTCGGCGCGTAGTCCAGAATACTCATACCGGCTGCAGGACATTCCGCCACCTTGATGGTCTGCTCAATGGGGCGCTCAAACACATGAAACGCCTCACCGTAGACTTCGCCGACTGTTGCCCGGACGCTTTGGCAGAGTTGCGGCCGGGATTGATACATAGTCAGCAGGATACCGGCGATTTTCAGTGAGGGATTGAAGTGGGCCTGCACCGTGCGTACCAGCTCCAGCACATCGGGGATACCCTCGCTGGCGAGATAGTGAGCCTGCACGGGAATGATGCAGTAATCCGCGGCGGTCAGTGCATTGACCGTCAGCAGTTCGTGTTTCAGTCCGCAGTCGATGATGATATAGCGATAGGTGTCGCGCAAGGCGTCCGTGATATGCTTGAGCATTGCTTCACAGCTGCGACTGCTATCGCCGTAGGGCTGATACTGGGATAGCTGCATGATTTGCAGCCGGGCCGCGGCATCTGCCAGCCTGCGATTGGCGGGAACGATGTCCATGCCGGTATCGCTATGTAGGATAGTCTTTTGCAGATGCTGTGCAATGTCCTCCGGATAGTCGATGGCGGCCAGCAGCAGAGAAGCCAGTGTGTGCTTCATTTCACCAGCGGTATATCCCAGCGCCGCGGTCAGATTGCCCTGCGGGTCGTTGTCAATGAGCAGGACTTTCTGCCCTTCGGCGGCCAGCGCGGCGCCCAGATTCAAGGCCGTCGTTGTTTTCCCAACGCCACCCTTGGAATTCGTAATGGCTATGATGGTTGAATTCTTCATAAATAGAAGCTCCCTTCAAAAATGAGACCTGAATCGATCTGCTTGAGATGATCACCTCCCTTGGGCAGCTGCGGTGGATTTCGTATTGCGCAAATACGGCCTATTTCATGTCAGTGAAAATAGGGACAACGCCAGAAACCCTTGTAAAATCAAGGCTTTCCCGTGTTGTCCCTATTATATATCACTCACATGCCCTGCACGATGCCGCCGGTGGCGTCCAGCAGGCGCTGGTCCGTCACCTTCAGCAGCAGGTTGCGGGTGGACTGGCTGCCGGAAAAGACGCGGACGATCTGCACCGTGTATTCCGCCGTGTCATCATTGGAGATGGTGGTCAGAATCGTGGCAGGTCCGGTCTTGACCTGGCGGGCCGTGGCCACAGGGACGGGCGTGCCCGCCCGGAGAAAATCAGGGTCCGCCACCGTGCCGAAAATGCCGCCATCGCTGTTGACAGAGACGGTGCCCACGTCACGCTGGACGGAGAAGTCGCCCTTCAGCTCGCCGGGGTCGCCCTTGGCGCCCTTTTTCACCGCCTTCACCGTGGTCTCCATGATGGAGCCGCAGGCCAGCGGCATCAGCTGTGCCGTGTCCACGTCGGTGATGCCGTGGCCCAGTGCGCCGTAGCTGCCGGTGGCGGGGTCGTAATACGTCAGCGTGCCGATACCGGCCATGCTGTCGCGTATCCACGCCCCCAGCTGCCACGCGCCATCGGTACCCTGTGTGGGAACAGCAGTGACGCGGAGATCTCTGCTGCCGCGGCGGATGGTAAGTGCCAGAGGTTCACAGCCGTTGTCCTGCAGGACTTGGCGAACCTGCTCCGTGGAGGTGATCTTGGCGTCACCCATGGTGAGGATCAGGTCCCCTTCCTTCAGGCCGCAGTCCCGGGCGGGACAAGGGCCGTCCTCCGACAGGCCCACCACCAGCGCGCCGTCGGCGAAGAGCTTGATGCCCACCGCCTTGCCCAGCGGGATCACCGTCCGCGCCTCCGGTGCGGCCCAGACCTGCTGGAGACAGAGGGATAGGGTAAATACCAGAGCAAGCAGCCTTGCGGTGCTCTTGCGGAGACTGCCTGCGGGATGCGTTTCTCGCAGTTCATACAAGCGTCTCACCCCTTTGTGGAATTGTCGCCGGCGACAGCGTTACTTTGTGCCGGAACGGGGCGAGGCATACGGTGTAAATTCAGGGCGAATTGGCAGGGCGGCGCCGGAAATTTTTTCCGTCAGCTGTTGTCCTTGCTGATGGGTACTCGGTGCAGAAGGCGCTTGAGCTTTTTTCCGTCGAAAGGGATGAGGGGGTAGAGGTAGCCCTTGCCCACCAGAGGCTTGGTGGTGGCCATCAGCGTCAGCGTGCCCACGATACCGGCGAGGAAGCCCCAGAGGTCGAAAAGCCAGATCAAAAGCAGCAGCAGCATGCGGCAGAGCTTGGTGGCATAGCCCATCTCGTAGCTGTGCTGGGCGTAGTTGGCGATGGCCACGAAGGCCATGTAGACCAGCACCTCCGGCACCAGCCAGCGGGCCTGCACGGCAAAATCGCCCAATATCAGGGCGCCGATCATGCTGAAGGAGTTGCTCAGCACGTCCGGCGTGTTCAGGGACGCCAGCTTCAGCACGTCGATAATGAGCTCCACCAGCAGGAGCTGGATGATAAGGGGGACGTAATACGCGTCCTGCACCAGCAGGAAGCGCAGGTTCTCGTGGAGGGTATCGGGGTTCTTTACCAGCAGATACCACACCGGCGTGACGAACACCGTCAGGAGCAGCACCACCATGCGGACAATTTGAAGATAGGAGCCGATGAGAGGCGGAAAGTAGTAGTCGTTGATCTCCTCGGTGAAGCGCAGCAGCGTGGTGGGCAGCAGCAGGGCCGACGGGGAGTTGTCCACCATCACCACCACGTCGCCTTCCATGATGCAGGCTGTGGCCACGTCCGGGCGCTCCGTATAGCGGACTTTCGGAAACGGATTCCAGAACTGGCGGGGCGACAGCGCCTCGGCCACCGATTCCTGGCTCATGGCGATGGAGCCCACCTGCATATTTTTCAGTTTTTTCCGCAGCTCCGTCAGCAGGTCGGGATCGGCCTCGCCCTCCATATAACACAGCGCCACATCGGTGTGGGAGCGGTTGTCCAGCTGCACCCGCTCCAGCGTCAGGCGGGGGTCGCGGATGCGGCGGCGCAGCAGGGCCGCGTTCTGCATCAGGTTCTCCACGAAGCCGTCGTGGCTGCCGCGCAGAACGCGGCTGGTGTCCGGCTCCTCAATGGAGCGGGTGGGGAACTGCTTGACATCCATGAGGATGCCGCCGCAGAAGCCGTCCACCACCAGAAGGGTCCTGCCGGAGAACACGCCCAGCACCGCCTCCTCCCTGCTGCGGCAGACAGCGGCGTCGCAGGCGGTGACGCAGCGGCTGAGAAACGCGTCCAACGTGGGGATGGCCGTCAGCTCCGGCAGAGACAGCCACTGGGCGATCATGCGCTCTAAAATGTTCTCCTGGGCGTAGCCGTTCACCACCCAGAGGCGGGCGCGGCGGCCCCCGATGGTGAGATCCCGGGCCGTCATGTCGAAGCAGCGGCCTACGCCCAGCCGGTCATCCAACGCCGCCGTTCTGGCAGAAAATTCCTGTTTCATTCCGCGGTTCCTCCCCGCACATTTTTGGATAGTATGGGAAAGAAGCCGGAAAAATATGCGAAAACGGCGCGTCCCGGACGCGCCGTTTCTGGTATCAGCTTTCGTTTTCGCAGAGGATGTCCCGCGCCACGGGGCGGTAGAACAGGCGCTCCGCCTCATCGAAGTCCCGTGTCTGGCCCAGGATCCACATGAGCTTGGCCACTGCCGACTCCGTGGTCATGTCGTAGGCCTCCAGCAGGCGCAGGGTGCTTTTCAGCCGTCCGCCCACATGGTAGACCGTCAGGTCACTGCCCTCGTTGGGCACCTGGGTGGTCATGACCACGATCTTGCCCCGCTCCACGCCGCGGCGCACCGCATCGTAGAACTCGCTGCCATGATACTCCGGCAGGCCGCCCACGCCGAAGGACTCGATGATGAGGCCGTCGCTGCGGTCCAGCATGAAGTCGATCAGCTGGCTGGATGTGCCGGGGATCAGCTTCAGCAGGCTGACGCGGTCGTCCAGCGTATTGTAGAACACCGGTCGGGGATAGCAGGTGCAGCGCATGTATTGCAGCAGGCGGCCGTCCTGCACCACCGCCAGATCAGGGTAGTTGACGCTGGAGAAGGCGTGGTAGCTCTTGGAGCAGGTCTTGCGGGCGCGGGTGCCCAGAATGACCTTGCCGTTGAACACGATCTGGACGCCGCCGCAGCCGCGGCAGGCGTAGAGGAACGCATCTGTGAGGTTGCGCTTGGAGTCGGTGCCGTCGAACCAGATGGGCTTCTGGGCGCCGGTGAGCACGATGGGCTTGGGACTGCCCTGCACCAGATAGCTGAGGGCGGCAGCGGTGTAGGCCATGGTGTCGGTGCCGTGGGCGATGACGAAGCCGTCATAGTCATCGTAGCGGTCGCGGATGGCGGCGGCCAGCCCCAGCCAGTGGCGGGGACAGATATTGGTGCTGTCCAGAGAGTAGAGCTGCAGGCAGTCCACATGGCAGAGGTCCGCGATGCCGGGGATGAAGGACAGCAGCTGCTCCGTGTTCAGCTCCGGCGTCAGGCCGGAGGGGGTCTTTTCCGAGGCAATGGTACCGCCGGTGCCGATCATCAGAATGTGTTTCACGGTCATACCTCCCGATCGTCGATGGCGGCCAGGCCGAAGGCCGCGGCCTGCTCCATCAGGCGCTGGGACTGGGGATCCGCGCCGCAGGTGCTGCGCAGCTGCTGGAGAAACAGGCCCCGCAGGGTATCCTCGCCGCACTTGTCCCACAGCTCCTGCCGGGCGGTGGTCTTGTCCCGCACCTGCAGGGCACAGCACCGGCCGGACAGGGCCGACTGCACCCGCTCCGGTGACACCGGTGCGGCGGGGCTGCCGGTGAGGACCACACGGTAGATATCCTCCTCCGCACCGGCGGGCAGGGCGGCGGACACCAGCGCCGCCGGGTCGCCATCGGTGACGTCCACCTCCATGATGCGGTAGCGGCGGCGGGCGAAGGGCACGAATTGCAGCTCTGCGCCCTCCGGCGACACCTGACCGGCGAGGAAGCCCTTGTCCCCCAGCTCGTCAAAGCCCCGTCCCTCGGGGCAGCCGCAGTAGGCGTAGGGAACGCTCCCCATCCGCAGGACGCCGGTGCAGCTGTGGACATGGCCCAGGGCCAGATAGTGCAGGCCGGAGGCGGCCACGGCGGCGGTGGTCAGGGGGCGGTAGCGGCTGTCAGAGCCGGTCAGCTCTCCGTGGAGCAGGCCGATGTGTACCAGCCCGTCGTCGGGGGCGGTGAAGCCGGACAGCACGCGATCCTCCGGCTCCTCCGGCGCGGTAAAGGCGGCGCCGTGGACGGCACAGCCGTACTGGGGGAACGGGATGGTCTGCATCCGGTCCTCCGTGAAGATATGCACGTTGTCGGGCCACAGCGTGCGGGCGTAGGCACTGCGGGCCGTGTAGGGGTCGTGGTTGCCGGGGGCGATGACCACCTGCCCCTGAAAGCCGCCCAGAGCGCGGGCCAGCAGCTTGGCGGTGTCGCCGCTGAGGTCGTCGCCATCGAACAGGTCGCCTGCCAGCAGCAGGAGCTGCACGCCGTGGTCATTGGCCCAGTCCACCATGCGCTCCGGCATGCGGCGGCTCTCGGCACGGCGCTGGCGGGCCTGCTCCGGCGTCAGGGCGCCGAAGGCGCTGTCCAGATGGAAGTCTCCGGCGTGAAGGATACGGACCATCACGCTTCCTCGGGCTGCCAGCCCTTGCAGACATCCACCCACTGGGTGAAGTTTTTGCCGCAGCAGCGCTCCAGCTCGTCACAGGTCAGCTCGATGGCGCTGGCGGCGCTGCCCACGGCGGGGAACACCGTGTCAAAGCGCTTCAGGGACACGTCCAGATAGGTTTTCACATCCTCCGGCAGGGCGAAGGGACACACGCCGCCCACGGCGTGGCCGATGCGCGCCACCGCCTCATCGGCGGTGAGCATCTTGGCCTTGACGCCGAAGAAGTGCTTATACTTGCTGTTGTCCACCTTGGCATCGCCGGCGGCCACCACCAGAATGGGATCCTCCCCGATCTTGAAGCTCAGGGTCTTGGCGATGCGGGCGCCCTCCACGCCGACAGCCAGAGCGGCCAGCTCCACCGTGGCGCTGGATACGTCGAATTCACGGATGCGGTCGGCCACGCCGTAAGGCTCCAGATAGGCTCTTACCTTTTCCACAGACATGATACAGTTTCTCCTTTTATTTGATCTCGATACGCTCCACACCGGTGCAAAGGCCGGTGCCGCTGTTCAATGTGAGGATGCAGCCCTGCGCGGAGCAGGGGCCGTCCGCCGCCTGATAGCGGCCGGGGAGGCCGCCCAGAAAGAACTCCATGGACTGCTGGGGACGAATGCCCAGCACCGACTCGATAGGGCCGGTCATGCCCAGATCCGTGACGTAGCCGGTGCCCTTGGGGAACACGCGGTTGTCGGCGGTGGGCACGTGGGTGTGCGTGCCCCAGAGCGCGGAGACGCGGCCATCCAGATAGTAGGCCATGGCCAGCTTCTCGCTGGTGGCCTGCGCGTGGAACTCCACCAGCGTGAAGGTGGGCTTGTCCAGCGTCTTCAGCAGGCGGTCCGCCGTGGTGAAGGGGTTGTCGGCGTTGAAGTCCAGATCGCAGCGACCGATGAGCACCAGCACCGCCACGGAGAAGGCCCCGCAGTCGTAAGCGGCGCAGCCGCGGCCCGCAGCGCGGCCGGTGAAGTTGGCGGGCCGCAGGATGTAGCCGCTCTCGTCCAGAAACGTGGCGATCTGTGGCTTGCCGAAGGTGTGGTTGCCCAACGTCACCACGTCCGCACCGGCGGCCAGCAGATCCTCCGCCTGGGCCCGAGTCAGGCCGCTGCCGGAGATATTCTCGCCGTTGACCACGGTGAAGGCGATGTTCTGCTCCCGCTTGAAGGTGCGCAGCTTCTTCTCCAGCAGCTGCAGGCCCGTCTCGCTGGCCACGTCGCCCAGCGCTAAGATGCGATAGTCCATGTGATCTCCTCCTTTGAGGTCAGTCATTCCAGCCCAGTATCTTCGTGAGCTGGCGGTTGGTGTAGTAATAGGCGGAAGCCGGATAGTTCCGCAGGTTGGCGGTGTTGGAGCACAGCAGGTAGTCCACGGTGCGGCCCTCGCCGTCGGCCACAAGGCCGCAGATGACGGTGGTATGGTGCCGCGGCTCCTCCACGCCCATGGTGATGATGTCCCCCACCTGACCGGTGAAGTAGGGTGCGCCTACCACGGCCACAAGACCGGAGCCGGTATGCTCGGCCGCCAGATCGAGGAAACCGCCCACATTGACCCACGGCAGCGAGACGCTGCGCTCGCTGTTGTAGAACCAGCCGTCCCGATAGCCGCCGGGGAGGGCGGGGATGCCGCCAGCGGTCAGCACCTGCGAGCCGAAGTTCATGCAGTTGCCGCCCAGATCGTCATACGCCTTGTAGGCGGGATTCCGCTGGGCGCTGTACGTCAGCATGTAGTCCAGCGCGGCGGCGCGGTCGTAGTCGTGATCCCACGTGACCGGCGGCGTCCAGAGCTCCCGCGGGCCGCTCTCCCGCGCCTCGATGCAGGCAAGGAGCTGGGGCAGGTGGCGATCCGTATCGGTGGCAGGGTCGTAGTCGGCGCTGTAATAGGGGTTATCGTCGGAGTCGTGGGACGCGATGCGCCAGCGGTCGCCGGTGATGCGTTGGAGCCGGAAGGTGTGCTGCACGTTCCACTGCTCCGAGGGCAGGCCGTTCAGGCCGTTGAAGTAGACCACGCTGCTCTCCAGCAGCGTCAGCTCCGCCGTGTCGCCGTCCCGCGTCAGGTCCGTGCAGCGCAGGGAATAGCTGTACGAGCCGGCGCGGAGGTCGATGGGCGCCCGCAGGCGGATCTCCGCCAGCGTGCGCCAGACGGTCCTGTGGTAGTCGGACTGGGCGCGGTCCGTGAACAGGTCGGTGCAGTCGATGACCTGCAGCCGGGTAACGGACTGATAATAGCAGTCCATGAAGTCCAGCAGCAGCAGCTCCTGCCCCGCGGTCATGCCGTGGGACGCGGCGCCGGAGATGCGTTCGAAATCGGCGCTGACGGTGACAGGCTCACTGCCCCAGACGGATCTGTGCTGCCGCGTCCAGACCTCCGTTTCCGGTACGGCGGGGACGGCCTGCGAGTCCTCCGGCGGAGGGGACGCGCCGCCGGTGCCGGAAACAGGGCCGCAGGCGGCTGCGGACAGGGCCACGGCCAGCAGGAGCATCAACAGGATCAGGCGTTTCAAGGGTGCGTCCCCCCCTCTCTGTAAAGTGCCATTTGTTGACAGGAAAACCCTGTCGGATGATGGCATTATACCAAAAAAAGCTCCGGAGCGCAACGCGCTCCGGAGCCGGTGGGGTATTTATTTTGCGTATTCCACGACCTTGGTCTCCCGCAGGACGTGAACCTTGATCTGGCCGGGGTATTCCAGCTCGTTCTCGATGCGCTTGGCCAGCTCCCGCGCCAGAATGACCATCTGGTCCTCGGACACCTGCTCGGGCTTGACCATGACGCGGACCTCGCGGCCGGCCTGGATGGCGTAGCTCTTCTCCACGCCGGGATAGGTGCCGGTGATCTCCTCCAGCTTTTCCAGACGCTTGATGTAGTTCTCCAGATTCTCGCGGCGGGCGCCGGGGCGGGCGGCGGAAATAGCGTCGGCTGCCTGCACCAGGCAGGCCACCAGCGTCTTGCATTCCACGTCGCCGTGGTGCGCCTGAATGGCGTGGATGATGTCTTCCTTCTCGCGGTACTTGCGGGCGTACTCCACGCCCAGCGCCACATGGGTACCCTCGAACTCATGGTCAAGGGCCTTGCCGATATCGTGGAGCAGACCGGCGCGCTTGGCGGCCTGTACGTCGGCGCCCAGCTCGGCGGCCATCATGCCGGCGATGTGGCTGACCTCGATAGAGTGCTGCAGCACGTTCTGGCCGTAGCTGGTGCGGTAATGCAGGCGGCCCAGCAGCTTCTGCAGCTCGGGGTGCAGGCCGCGGACGCCGGTCTCCAGCACGGCGCGCTCGCCCTCGGCGCGGATGACGCCGTCCACCTCCCGGCGGGCCTTCTCCACCATCTCCTCGATATGAGTGGGGTGGATGCGGCCATCGGCGATGAGCTTCTCCAGCGCCAGACGGGCCACCTCGCGGCGGACCGGCTCGAAGCAGGAGACGGTGATGGCTTCGGGGGTATCGTCGATGATGAGATCGGCACCGGTCAGGGTCTCCAGTGTCCGGATGTTGCGGCCTTCGCGGCCGATGATGCGGCCCTTCATCTCGTCATTGGGCAGGGGAACCACACTGACGGTGATCTCAGCCACATGGTCGGCGGCGCAGCGCTGGATGGCGGTGGCCACGATCTCACGGGCGCGCTGGTCCGCTTCGTCCTTGGCGCGGGCCTCGATCTCCTTGATCTTCAGCGCCGTCTCATGGGTGACCTCGGACTCCACCTGGGCGATCAGGTACTCCTTGGCCTGATCCGCCGTGAAGCCGGAGATGCGCTCCAGCATCTCGGTCTGGCTGCGCTTGATGAGCCGGATCTCCTCCTGCTCCTTATCGGCGGCGGCGTGCTTCTGGGCCAACGCTTCCTCTTTCTTTTCGATCATCTCGGTCTTGTGATCGAGATTTTCCTCTTTCTGCTGTAAACGGCGCTCCTGCTTCTGCTGCTCGGCGCGGCGCTCTTTGACCTCTCTCTCGTATTCGCTGCGGTTTTTCAAAATCTCTTCTTTTGCTTCGAGAAGCGCTTCCCGCTTTTTACTCTCAGAGCTTTTAATTGCCTCGTTGATGATGCGCGTGGCTTCTTCCTCCGCGCTGGAGATTTCTTTTTCCGCTACGCGCTTGCGGTAGCGAATGCCGAGGAGGAAAAAGACCACCGCCGCCACAGCGAACGCGGCTGCTGCCACGATCCAACCTGTTACGGTCACTGTTCATTCCTCCTATGTTGTGATGGGTTGTATGGGTCGGCACAAAATGTGCCATAGAAAATAATCGAAAGGTACCCCTGTCCCCTCGATGATAATCCTTCATAATTCTAAACACATTGCGGGCAACTGTCAAGGGAAATTGGGAAAAATCCCCCTCCTTTTTTGGACAAATGCACGGTTTTGTGCAGGTCACTGGATATAGGACGCGGCGGCATAGCCCAGATGACCCTGATAGCCCACGCTGTACCAGCCGCCGTACTGTCCGTAGACCGTCACCACGGCGCCGGAGGGCAGCTGAGCCGCCACCCTGCCCTGCTGCGACGGGTACTCCCGCAGGTTCAGGTTCCCCGACTGGGTGCGGACTGTACCGCGCCACGGGGTAATGGGCGTGATGAAGGGCAGGCCGAAATACTCCGTCAGGGACAACACCAGATTGGCGGCGATGGACTGGATGTTGTTCTGCACCCAGCGGGCATCGGCATAGTTGTCGTGATATCCCAGCTCCAGCAGCACCGCAGGCATGCGGGGCTGGCGCACCTCCCCCAAGGCGGTGGTGGAGCGGGCATAGACCTTTTCCGGCAGGGGGTAAATGCTCTTGAGATTCCGCACGAAGATGTCGGCGGCCCGCCGGCCGTTGGTGCTGCCCGGGTAGTAGAAGGCGATAATGCCGCGGACGGCGCCCTCCCGGCTGCCGTCCGTGCTGCCGTTGGAGTGGAGGGCCAGGTAGAAGTCGTAGTTCCCTGCATTGCCCTGACGGATGGAGCTGGCCGCCGTCATCTCCGGCGTGTTGCGGCCGAAGCGGATGGTGTTGGCGGTGAGGTACGGCTCCATGGCGTCGGCGATGAGGTTCATGAAATGCTCCTCGCTGCCCGCGCCGGTGATGTACGGGTTATATTCCTGCGTGGATGGACTGAGATAGATGCTGGGCATGGTCATTCCCCTTTCCTTTTTGCTGCACTATAAATATATGGAAATGACGGCGGAGATGTGTTATCATGGGGGCACGAAATGAAAGGCGGTATGTACCATGAAAGCTCCACGTCCCTACGCTAAGATCACCATCACGCCCAAGGGCGAGGCCGCGCTGACCGGCGGGCACCCCTGGGTCTACGAGGGGGAGGTCACCGCCGTGGACGGCGGGCCGGAGGACGGCGCGCTGGTGGACGTGGTAAGCCGCCGCGGCAGCTGGCTGGGCTGCGGGTTCTACAACAGCCGCTCCAAGATCCGGGTGCGGCTGGTGAGCCGCAATGCCAACGATGACTTCTCCGATGCCTTCTGGGAGCGGCGCATCCGCTACGCCTGGGAGTACCGCAAGGTGGTGATGGGCGAGACGGACAGCCGGTGCTGCCGCGTGATCTTCGGCGAAGCCGACCTGTTCCCGGGTCTGACGGTGGACCGGTTCGAAAGCGTGCTGGTGACCCAGACGCTGAGTATGGGCATGGAGCGCATCAAGGACCGGCTGTTCCCTCTGCTGGTCAAGGTGCTGCGGGAGGACGGACAGGACATCCGCGGCATCTACGAGCGCAACGATGTGGCCATCCGCGGTCTGGAGGGCATGGAGCAGAACAAAGGATGGTATCCCCTGCCCGGTGAGACGCCGCCGGAGCGCACCGACGTGGACATCGTGGAAAACGGCATCACGTATACCGTGGACTTTGAGAATGGGCAGAAAACCGGCTTTTTTCTGGACCAGAAGTACAACCGGCTGGCAGTGGCCCGTCTGGCCAAGGGGCGGACGGTGCTGGACTGCTTCACCCACACCGGCTCCTTCGCCCTCAATGCCGCCAAGGGCGGGGCGGCCCACGTCACCGCCATGGACGTATCGGAGTTCGCGGTGCAGTGCGCGGCGGAGAATGCGCGGCGCAACGGGCTGGACGGCGTGATGGACTGCGCGGCGGCCAATGTGTTTGACCTGCTGCCCCAGCTGGAGAAGGAGCCGCGGAAATACGACTTCATCATTCTGGACCCGCCGGCCTTCACCAAGAGCCGCAAGACGGTACACAGCGCCATGTCCGGCTATAAGGAGATCAACTACCGCGCCATGAAGCTGCTGCCCCGGGGCGGATATCTGGCCACCTGCTCGTGCAGCCACTTCGCCACGGAGGAGCTGTTCGTCAAGATGCTGCACAGCGCCGCCCGGGACGCGGGGGTACAGCTGCGGCAGATCGAGGCGCGGCAGCAGTGCGCCGACCACCCCATCCTGTGGGGCGTGGAGGAGACGAACTACCTGAAATTTTTCCTGTTTCAGGTGGTGTGAGGGCAACAAAAAAGCAGCAGCGTGACCGGCGGTCACGCTGCTGCTTTGTTGTCTTGTCAGGCGGCGGGGTCCTGGGGCTCCGCGGTGTCCTCCTCCCCTGCCTGCGGCAGGGCGGCATCAGGCGCAGCCGGTGCGGCCGCGCCGGTGCGGGTAACGCTGTCGGCGGTGAGGATGACGCCCTCGCCCTCGGCGTAGCGGACGGTGACGCTGTCGCCCACGTTGTAGATGACGGTCTCCGGCGCCGCGGCGGCAGAGATGACATAGTAGGCGTCGCCGGTGTTCAGGCGCAGGTAATACAGGGTGTTGCCGTCCACCACGGCGGAGCGGATGTCCTCGATGATGCCGGTGATCTCGCCCTGCCCCGTGACGGGCAGCTGGGCATCGTCGCCGGAGACAAGGCCCTTCTCCGCCAGAATGCGGCGGTAATTGGCCTCGCACTCCGCCACGGTGTCGCCGGTGGCCACGATCTGGTACTGACTGACGTTGACCATGGCGTACATCTTCACCAGCTGGGCCGCGTCCTTCAGGGCCATGAAGTACGTGGGCTGGTCGGAGATGTTCAGCAGCAGCGGGAACGTAGCGGTGTACTTCATCTGCTGGACCTGGCCCTGAGCGCTGTCCATGGCGGAATACTCCTTGGCGCCGGCCACCAGATAGAAGCGGGTGTCCTTGGTGCGCTGGTTGGACAGGATGAAGCCGATGTTGGACTCGTCGGACACCACAGAGGTGACACCGGTATACATATACACATCGTCGCCGATGGCGATGTAGTTATAGCCCTCGGTGGTGACGGTGACATCGCGCTGACCGAACAGGGAGTTGATAAAGCCGTTGATATACGCGCCGTGGTAGTCATACTGCTGCATGATGAGGTCGGCGGTGTAGACGTGGTCCACCCAGTTGGGGACGCTGCCCGTCTCGTAGTAGGCGCTCTCGCCGGTGACGGCGTTCACCAGCACCGCGCCGATGATGTCGCGGCCGCCGAACAGGCCGATGGTGTGGCTGACACGGGGGCAGACCCACCAGGGATCGCCGTTTTCGTCGATCTCAAAGGCGGGATCGTCGAACATGAAGGTGGGATAGCGGAGCCGCAGGTGGCGGTTCAGGTTGCGGCCGAAGTGCTCGGCGGTGGTGTAGCGGATCCCCTCGTCCAGACGCACCACCTCCACGTTCTGGGTGACCATGTCGATGATGAGATAGGCGGGCAGGCCCTGGGAACGGTTGTTCAGCCACTTGATGAGGTCGCCGTAGCGCAGGGGCGTCACGCGGACGGGGCGGCCCTGATAGTTGATCTGGGTGTAATCATCGGCCACCTCGAACTGGGACACCATGTCCGCCAGCTCGCCCAGCTTGCGGTTGCCCAGCTTCATGGCGGACTCGGCGTCCAGCATGGGGATCTGGTCGTAGCTGATCTCCTCCACCTCGGCGGCAAAGTCGCCGTCCTGAACGGTCAGCAGATCGCGGTAGTCCTTAGCGCGGAACAGCTGCCAGCCCAGCACCGCGCCTACCAGTGCGGTGGCCGCCAGGGCTACGGCGACGATGAGGGGGACGGTACACTGCTTCTTCAGGAAGTCGAAGTAGCCCTTGGCACCGGCGCCCTGAAAGCCGGAGGTCAGGACGGCGCAGACGCCGTACACCGCGCAGCACAGCAGCACGAAGATGTAGAATTCCTCGCTTTTGAGGTTGATGGGCGGCAGCACCACATAGTAGTAGATGGCGGCGAATACCAGCGTCACCGCCAGATTCAGCAGTGTGCGGCCCAGAGGTGTGCCCACGGGCTTATGTTCCTTTTTGGGGCGGGGCTGGCGGGCAAAGCCCTGAAAGTTGGGGTCGTTCCAGTTTGTGTTCATAGGCAGTTCCTTTCTGTGTTTTGGCACTTTAAGGATATTATACCCGATGGCGGGGGTTTTGTATAGGGGGTGGGGATGTTTTGCATCTGCGGATGCGCAAACGAAATCTCCCCCCTGATTTTGACAACAAGCCGTATAAAATGTCAAAAGAATCACCCTGCGTATCACTGCGCAGGGTGATTTTTTTATGACAGGCAGGTACATCCGCCAACCGTACACTGACACTCAGGCCAGGATGTCCGTCAGGTCATTCAGCCCCATGGACCGGGCGATGACCAGCACATGGTCGCCCTCCTCAATGGTGGTCATGCCGCCGGGGATCATGGTGACGCCGCCGCGGACAATGGCTGCCAGCAGCACGCCGCTGCGCAGCTGCAGATCCTTCAGGGGCACGTGCAGCAGGCGGTTGGAGGTGCCTCTGGCCAGAAACTCCAGAGCCTCCACCTGGCCGCCCAGCAGCTTGTACAGCGACTCCACGGCCATGCCCTCGGAATTGGCCAGGGCGCGGACGTAGCGGGTGATCTGGTTGGCGATGATGTCCTTGGGGCTGATGATGCTGCCAAGGCCAGTGTCCTGCACCAGCTCGATGTAGTTGGGGCGGGTCATCTTGGCCAGCACCTTGCGGACTCCGGCGCGGCGGGCCGACATGGCCATCAGCAGGTTCTCCTCGTCGCGGCCGGTCAGAGACACGAAGCCGTCGGCACCGAAGATATTCTCCGCCTGAATGAGGTCGTTGTCCGTGCCATCGCCCTCGATGATCATGGTCCCCGGCAGGTGCTGGGACAGGAACAGGCACTTGTCGTGATCCTGCTCTACGATGCGGACATGGGTATTGGTGCGGGCCAGCTCCCACGTCAGGTACATGCTGATGCGGCTGCCGCCCAGCAGGGCCACGTTCTTCACCCGATGGAGAGGGCGGCCCATGACCTTCAGCATCTTCTGGAGCTCACCCTTGGTTCCCACCAGATACAGCCGGTCATCGGCTTGGGGCACGAAGGAGCCGTTGGGAATGATGCACTCGTCGCCCCGCTGGGCGGCGCAGATCAGCACGTCCGCCTTGCGCTCGCCGTGGAAGCTGCTGAGGCTGTGGCCCACCAGCGTGTCCTCCGGCAGGGCCTGCAGGCCGATCATATCGATGCGGCCGCCGGCAAAGGGCTCCACGGAGATGGCGGCGGGAAAGCTGAGGATGCGGGCGATCTCCTGCGCCGCAGCCAGATCGGGGTTGATGACCATGTCCAGTCCGATCTCCCGCTTCAGGATGTCCGCATCCTGCCGGTACTCGGTGTTGCGGACGCGGGCCACGGTGTGACGTGCGCCCAGGCTCTTGGCAATGAGGCAGCAGACCATGTTGGTGTCATCCACGCCGGTGACGGCGATGACCAGATCCGCCGAGCGGACGCCGGCGTCCATCAGGACGCTGATGGACGCGCCGCTGCCGTGGACGCACATAACATCCATCGTACTGTCGGCGCGGGACAGGTGGGCGACCTCGTTGTCCACCATGACGATGTCGTGCTTCTCCTGGGTCAGCTGGCCGGCGATGGCGTAGCCCACCTTGCCGCAGCCCACAATGATGATCTTCATGCTTCCTCCTCCCCGCCCGATGAGGGCGCGGCATGTTTCTTTCGATGGATCAGGGACGCGGACAGCTCTGCGCCCAGTATCAGGACCTGCCCCGACATATACAGCCACAGCAGTACCACCACGATGGTGGCGATGGAGCCGTACAGTTGCGCATACCGGGCCATATTTTCCACATAATAGGAAAAGGCCATGCTCAGCAGCAGCCATGCCGCCAGAGAGCTGCCTACGCCGGGCAGTACCTCCCGCAGGGGGCGGCGCTGCCCCAGCGCCAACTGGTACAGGATGCCCAGCGAGATGGCCATGACAAGACCCAGAATGATAAAGCGCAGGTAGCCCCAGACGCTGATGAACGTCTCCGACAGCGGGAGAAAGCCGGATAGGAAGTACAGTGCGCGGCGGCCTACCACCACCAGCGCCAGCGTCAGTCCGATGACGAAGATCATCCAGATCGTGAACAGCAGTGTGCGCAGCTGACCCAGCAGGATATTCTCCGGCGCGCTGCGGCCGAATGCCTTGCGCAGCGAGTGCATCAGGCAGCCGGTGGAGCGCATGGGGAACCAGATGGAAAAAACCAGGCTGAACCACAGCAGCTGGCGGCTCTGGTTGGCGGCCACATACTCCAGATATGTGCGGATGATGTCCACCACATCCGACGGGAGAATGGGCGCCAGCACCGCCGTGATGCTGGCGATGTCCAGCTCCAGCACACCCAGCAGGGTGCTGACAAAGATCAGCAGCGGGAAAATGGCGAACAGCAGGTAGTACGTCAGGGCCGCGCTGTCACGGGCCACATCGTGGACGTAGTAGCGGCGGATCATGTCGCCCGCCAGACGGCCGAAGCCGGTCCTGGGCGCATAGAGTTTCGATGTTTTCATAAGCAGAGACCCTCCGTGGGGTTTATTGTATCACAGGGCGGCACAAAATAAAAGGGAAATCTCGGCAGCGGGGCCGCTATCCCCTCTGCCGCAGGGGTTTTACAGTCTTTCTTTTTTATGACATTTTTATAAATTTTTCGTTTTTCCTATTGGCGCGCATAAAAATCCGTGGTATACTACGACAGCTTTAAGTGGAAATTCTTTACAAAAAGTGAGGACCGATATATGGACAATCTTACGAAGCTGGTCCGCGATGAGATCTCGCGGCAGTACCGCAGCGTGCGGCAGTTCGCTTTCTCTGTGGACATTCCCCTCTCCACCATCAACAGTGCCCTGCATAACGGCGTCGGCGGGTCCTCCTTCGACACGGTGATGCGCATCTGCAAGATCCTGGGCATCAAGGCCATGTCGGACGATGCCGCCCTGTATCTGACGGACGATACCGAGCGCCTGCTGACCCAGTACGCCAAGCTGGACGACTACGGCCGCCATACCATCTCCTCCGTGATGCAGGTGGAGTATGACCGGTGCAGCGGTGAAAAGTAAAAAACGGGAACCCTGTATAAAGCCGGCACAGGCCGCACAAAACAGGCACGAACCGCCGTCCCGTTCGGGACGGCGGTTTTTCTGCTGCAAGCGTCACATGATGCCGGATTTTTCCTTGCTGGCGGCAATGGCCGCGTTCGGCTTGCGGGCAGGGTAGTACACCAGCAGGCCGAATAGCGTGAACAGCACACACATGCCCAGCAGGATCAGGACGCAGCGGGGGTATGTGCGGCCGTACATGCCGCCGATGGTCTCGCGGAGCATATCCATGCCGTAGTGGAAGGGCATGAAGGGATACAGACGCCGGAACAGCTGAGGCAGCACATCGATGGGATAGGAGCCGCCGGAACCGGCCACCTGCAGCACCATGATGATGACGGAGGCGGCCAGGCCCACATTGTCCAGAGAGTAGACCAGCGCATAGTTCATGGCGGCGAAGTTCAGAGCGCACACGCAGCAGCCCAGTACGAACAGCGCGGGCTCCGCCGTCTCCATGCCCACGAAGTGCAGGCAGCCGAAGGCCGTCACCAGTGCCTGAGCCATGGCCATGCAGAAATAGGTCAGAAAGCGTCCGAAGTAGCGCTGGACGCCGCGGCACTGCCGGAACTCCGGCTGCGTCACTGGGACCTTCACCATCACTGCGGTCAGCAGGCTGCCCACGAACAGAGCCAGCATCACGTAATACGGCGCCATGGCGGAGCCGTAGTCCCTGATCTCATAGATGATCTGCGTGTTCATCTGCACGGGGGAGGCCAGGTACTCCGCCATGCTGTCGGAATCGCTCTCCATCAGCTCCACGAACCGCCGGAAGGCGGTGCTGTCCGCCACGCGGCGGACGTCCCCCTCCATATCGGCCAGATAGCCGGAGACACTCTGCGCCAGCGCAGCGCCGGCGGCAAGCGTGGGCTGAGCTGAGGCCACAGCGCCGGAATAGGAGCGCAGCGTGTCGGAGACGCTGCCCAGCGTACCGGAGGAGGCGGTCAGCAGGTCCTGCACGGCGCGGAGAGAGGACTGCGCCCGTTCACCGGCATCGTGGATGTAGTCGCTGACCTGCCGGTTGGTGCTGACGGCGGCGGTACGCAGAGTCTGACGGACCTTTGCCACCGTGGCCAGCAGCTCATCCTGCACCGGAGAGATACCGGAGCCGTCCACGGCGGTGCGCAGCTCCTCCAGACCGGAGATGGCGGCGTCCAGCTGGGCCTGCACGTCCTCGTCGGAGGTCAGGTCTCTGGCCGTCTCCAGCGCGGCGATCATCTTGTCGATGCGGGCGTTGACCTTCTCGTGCGCGGCGTCATCCGCGGGGCCCATGTCCACCGCGCCCAGCATGTCCTCCAGATCGGACAGGGTATCGTCGGCGGCGTCCAGCACCCGCAGCAGGTCGGCGGAGGCGTCATCCGCCGCGTCAAGGCCGGAGCCGATGAGGCGGACGGTGCTGCCCACGGTCTCGGAGGCGTCCCCCAGGGTACTGCGTGCGTCGGTGATGGTGATGGCAGAGGCGGCCAGCAGGCTGTCAGCCCCGTCCATCACATCCTGCAGCGAGCGGAGCACCTGCGCCAGCTCGTCCATGTCCCGCTGGGCAGCGGACAGCTTCTCCAGCAGGCCGCCGGCAATGTCGCGGCCGTCCAGACCCATGGCCTTGAATACGGAACCGGCGGTGGTCAGAGCATCGGCCACCTTCTCCAGAATGGTGGTGTTGATCTGCTCCTGCACGGCGGTCTTGGCCTTGCTGGTGATCTTGGGCGCGATGGCGTTCTTTTTCTCGTTTTCGTAATACTGTATCTGGGGATGGCGCAGGTCTCCCTCCAGAATACTGACGAAGTCGCCGGTAAATTCCGGCGGCAGGATCAGCGCAGCGTAGTAGTCGCCGGCGTTCACGCCGTCCAGCGCCGTCTGGGCGTCGTCCACAAAGACCCAGCCCATCTGGTCGTTGCTCTCCAGCCCACGGAGCACCAGCTCGCCGATGTTGACATGAAGGCCCAGCACATCGCAGCCGTCGTCCTCGCTGGCCACGGCCACCTTGATGCGGCTGGTGGAGGCGGTGCCGTAGGGGTCCCAGTTGGACAGGATGTTGAACCACGCATACAGGCAGGGCACCAGGCACAGTCCCAGCATGACCACCACGGCCACTACGCTGGCGGTCAGGCGCTTCCAGTCGGCGCGGAAAATGTTCCAGATCTGTTTCACCGCTCCCCCTCCTTTTTATGGTCAGCCGCAGGGCGGCGCAGGTCGTCGGACAGATTCTGCAGCGCGCGGGTCAGCAGCGCCAGATCGTCCGCCAGCCTGTTGGGGTCCTCCAGCACGTGCTCCCAGCCGGAGGGCAGGGTGACGTAGGGGCCGGCGGGCCTGGCAGGCTCCGCCGGTGCGGCGGCCTGCTCCGCAGGGGCAGGCGGGGCCGCAGGGACAGGCTCCGCTGCAGGGGCCGACTCCGTCACAGGGGCAGGCTCCGCCGGTCCGTCAATAGCAATAGCCTCCGGCGCAGCGGGAGCCGTCGCGGGAACGGCGGTCTCCGGCAGGGCCTCCCGCTTGCCCCGGCGGCGCAGCCGCGTATGGGGCAGACGCGGTGCGGCGGGCAGCTCCGGCAGCTCTATGAGCCCGTCGAAAACGTCCTCCTGCAGCTGGGCGATGTCCCGTAGCTTCTTTTGCAGCTCGTAGTCCATATACTCCACGGCGATGAGGTACGCCGCCACGGCGAACATGGACAATATCCACAGCATCAGGGTGAACACCTTATTGCCGTCGGCCAGGAACATCAGGAGCATCAGCCCCACGGTAACGGCCAGCAGGGCCCGCAGGCCGCTGCGAATACGGCGCTGGTTGGCGCGGTGCAGCGCACCCACCTCCTCCAGCAGGCGGTCATACAATTTCTGGTAGTCGCGTTCTGTTGACATGGGTCGTGCGCCTCCTTTACAGCAGCTCCGTCTCCTCCAGCTTCTCCTCCATGAACCGGTTCAGGCCCATGAAGGGGCGGCGAACCAGCAGGCCGATGAGCAGTGCCGCCGCGACAAACAGCAGCAGGAAGGCGAGCTGCCGGATGTAGTAGTCGCCGTACAGGCCGCAGATGCACTCGCGCATGGCGTCGATGGCATAGGGGAATGGGAAGAAACGGTAAATCTTCTGGTAGATCTCCGGCAGCAGCTCGATGGGGAACGTGCCGGAGGAGCCGGCGATCTGCATGACCATGACGACCACCACCAGCGCCTTGCCCACGTCGCCGAAGGACAGGGCCAGCGAGTAGATCAGCAGGCTGAAGGTGAAGGCAGTCAGGGACGCCGTCAGGTACAGCAGGCCCGGGTGCTCGCACTGGATGCCCAGCAGGTACAGGTCGCCGGTGACAATGACGGCCGCCTGTATCTGGCTGAGCAGGAAGAAGAACAGATAGCGGCCAAAGTACAGCTCCGCCGGTGTGGGGTCGATAAGCCCGTCGGTGCGGGCGTGGACCTTAATGAGGGTGGACAGGATGACGCAGCCTACCCAAATGGCCAGCGTGGTATAGAACGGCGCCATGGCGGAGCCGTAGTTCGCGATGGGATAGACCTTATGAACGGTGGTCTGCACCATCTGGGGGAAATACTGGCTGTACGCGATGGGGTCGCCGCCCAGTATCTCCAGCAGCATGTCCATATACTCGTCGGCGGACAGGCCCTCCAGCTTGTCGATGGTGTCGGACAGGGCGCTCACCATGCGCTCCGCTGCGGGACGCAGCAGGTCCACGGTGGTGTTCAGCGCCGCCGTGGTGCCGGACAGAGCGGCCTGCAGCGCCCTGGCATCGGCGGACAGGGTCCTGACGCCGGAGAGGGTGTCGGACACATCGGACACCACGGTGTCCAGCTGGCGGCGCAGGTCGCTGTCCGTGACGGGCAGACCGCCGGTGAGGTCACGGATGGCGTCCGTCAGGGCGCCGCAGTCTTCCAGCAGACCGCTGACATCGCTGGCAGCGGCCAGAGCGTTCAGGTCGCCTTGCAGCTGACTGCACTTCCCCGCCAGCGTCCGGAGCCGGTCGATCTGGGCGGAGACAAGATGCCCGCCGGACAGGGCGGAATCCTCCAGCCTGTCGGCCAGCGAGGTCAGGCGGACACTGAGCCGCCCCATCTCCGCTGCGGCGGCTGTCAGCTGCTGCTGCACGTCGGGCAGCTCCGCGCTGTCCTGTATCTCGTCCAGGCGGTCCAGCGCCCGCTCCACCTTGGCCAGCGCGGTATACAGCGCGTGCTGCAGCTCCGCGGCGGTGGCCTCCAGCTCCGAGCCGGAGGGCAGGTTTTTATTGATGTCGGCAATGGCGGCGGCCAGGGCCTCCGCATCGGCGGAGGAGATGCCGCTGCCCCCTGCGGCGCGGAAGGCGTCCATCATACCGCGGCAGCCGGTGAGCACGTCCTGCGCCTGATACAGAAGGCCCTTTACGGCGGTCTCGGGGTCCGTCTCCGTCAGGTCGGCGGCCAGCAGGTTGCTCTGCTCCATGACGCCGCCGATCAACACCTCCAGATAGTTCTCGCTGATGGAGCGCTTCAGCGTCTCCACCGCCGTGTCGGTGATCTTGGTGGCCACGGCGTTCTTCTTGGCGTTTTCGTAGTAAGTGATGGCGGGCCGGCCGTTCCAGTCCGTGAACATGCGGTACATCTTGCGGGAGAAGTCCTCATCGATGACCACGGCGGCGTAGTAATCGCCGGCGCAGACGCCGTCGGTGGCCTCCTTCTCCGTGTTCACAATGACCCAGTTGATGGAGGTGGCGGTCTTAAGATCCTCCAGCACGTCGCGGCCCTTGTTGACGTATTCACCGCCGTCCGTATAGCCCCGATCCAGCGAAGCCACCGCAATGGAGATGCCGCCGGTGCTGCCGTAGGGGTCCCAGTTGGAGTAGATGTTCAGCCAGGCGTACAGGCTGGGCAGCAGGGCGATGGCCAGCACCACCACGCAGGCGAAAAAGCACCTGCTCAGCGTGCGGATGTCCGTTTTGAAGATCGTCCAGATATTACGCATATGTCCTCCCACAGCGGCGCGGTATGAAGCTGCGCCGGTGTATGTTTCTTGCGCGAAAAACCGCAGTATTCATTATACAGAGTACCCTGCGGAAAAAACTACACATTTCGGCGGTTTTGTCTGAAATTTGCGCACAATGGGACGAGAAACAAATACCCCGCAGCGGCAACCGCTGCGGGGTATTGCGTACTATCGCATAGTTATGCCAGCGTCATCAGCAGCTCTCTGGCCTTGACGGGCTGACCCTCCTTGATGCGGATGGCCTGCACCGTACCGGCAGTACGGGCGGTGATGGCGGTCTCCATCTTCATGGCCTCGATAATGGCCAGCACCTGATCCTTCTCCACATGGTCGCCCTGCTTGACGCAGACCTTGGACACCATGCCGGGGATGGAGGAGCCCACCTGCATGGGGTCGGACTCGTCGGCCAGCGTGGCCTGCCGCGTCTGCTCCGAGGCGTTGGGGTCACGGACCGTCACCTCGCGGCGCATGCCGTTGAGCTCGAACTGGACGTTGATGGTGCCGTCGCTGTTGTGGTCGCCCAGACCCAGGTACTTGATGACCAGCGTTTTGCCGTCCTCGATGTTGATCTTGTTGGTCTCGCCCAGGGCCATTCCGTTGAAGAACACATGACTGCCCATGCGGGTGATGTAGCCGTACTCCTTGCGGTGGCGGCAGAAGTCCTCGTATACCTTGGGATACATGGCGTAGGAGATCAGGTCCTTCTTCTCCGGTCCCTCGTGGAACTGCTCCACCTCCCGGCGCAGCTGATCGAAGTCCACCGGCGGCAGCAGCATGCCCGGGCGGCAGGTGATAGGCTCCTCGCCCTTGAGGACCACCTTCTGCAGGTCCTTGGGGAAGCCCCAGGCGGGCTGGCCCATCATGCCCTTGAAGTAGGACACCACGGAGTCAGGGAAGGCCAGTGCTTCGCCGCGGCGGACAATGTTCTCCGGCGTCAGGTCGTTCTGTACCATGAAGATGGCCAGATCGCCCACCACCTTGGACGACGGCGTGACCTTCACGGGGTCGCCCAGCATATCGTTGACGGTCTTGTACATCTCCTTGACTTCCTCGAACCGGTCGCCAAGGCCCAGAGACTCCACCTGGGGGCGGAGATTGGTGTACTGGCCGCCGGGGATCTCATAGCGGTAAATATCGGTGGTATTGGTCTTCAGGCCGTGGTCGAAGCTCTCGTAGCGCAGGCGCACGTCGGCCCAGTAGTTGCTGAGCTCCTGCACGCGGCGCAGGTCCAGGCCGGTGTCGCGCTCCGTACCGTGGAGCGCGGCCACCACCGCGTCCAGCGAGGGCTGGCTGGTGAGGCCCGCCAGCGGTGCGCAGGCCACGTCCACCACGTCCACGCCGGCCTCGGCGGCCATCAGCAGGGCCGCCACCTGGTTGCCGGTGGTGTCATGGGTGTGCAGGTGGATGGGCAGGCCCACCTCCTGCTTCAGGGTGGACACCAGCTTCTTGGCGGCGTAGGGCTTCAGCAGGCCGGACATGTCCTTGATGGCCAGCATATGGGCGCCCCGCTTCTCCAGCTCCTTGGCGAGGTTGACATAATATTTCAGGGTGTACTTGTCCTTGGTCTCGTCCAGAATATCGCCGGTGTAGCACATGGTGGCCTCCAGCAGCTTGTTCTGACGGAGGACCTCCTCCATGGCCACCTCCATGCCCGGGAGCCAGTTCAGGGAGTCAAAGACGCGGAACACATCGATGCCCCGCTGGGCGGCCTCCTCCACGAAGGCCCGCACCAGATTGTCGGGATAGTTGGCGTAGCCCACCAGATTGGAGCCGCGCAGCAGCATCTGGAACGGGATGTTGGGGATCTTCTCCCGCAGCAGACGCAGGCGCTCCCACGGGGACTCGTGGAGGAAGCGGTAGGCCACATCGAAGGTGGCGCCGCCCCACATCTCCAGCGAGAAGCAGTCCCGCAGGATGTCGGCCACGCCATCGGCGCCCTTGACCATGTCGCGGGTGCGCATACGGGTGGACAGCAGGCTCTGGTGGGCGTCCCGCATGGTGGTGTCGGTGAGCAGCAGCTTCTTCTGATCCAGCACCCACCGCTTCACGGCCTCGGGGCCCTCGGCGTCCAGCAGCTGCTTGATGCCGGGACCCAGAGGCTCCTTTGCCTCCGGGAAGCGGGGGATGTCGTACTGCTTGCGCTCGGCGTTGGGGTTGGCCACCTGGATCTCGGAGATATAGCGCAGGACGCGGGTGGCGCGGTCGCGGGAGTCCACGATCTCAAACAGCTCCGGCGTCTCGTCGATGAACTTGGTGTGGCACTGACCGCTGATAAACGTGGGATGGGCCAGAATATTGGTGACAAAGGGGATGTTGGTCTTGACGCCGCGGACGCGGACCTCGTTGATGGCGCGGGCGGCCTTGCGGCACACGGCAGGGAACGTGCGATCCCAGCTGGTGACCTTCACCAGCAGCGAGTCGTAGTACGGAGAGATAACGGTGCCCACGCCCACGTTGCCGCCGTCCAGACGGACGCCGAAGCCGCCGGGGGAGTGATACGCCGTGATCTTGCCGTTGTCGGGGGCGAAGTTGTTGGAGGGATCCTCCGTGGTGACGCGGCACTGGACGGCGTAGCCGTCAAAGTGTACGTCCTCCTGTCTGGTCAGGCCGATCTCCGGGCAGCTCAGGGGATAGCCTGCGGCCACCAGCAGCTGGGCCCGCACGATGTCCACGCCGGTGACCATCTCAGTAACGGTGTGCTCCACCTGAATGCGGGGGTTCATCTCAATGAAATAGTAGTTGCCGGACTTGTCCACCAGGAACTCCACGGTACCGGCGCTGACATAGCCCACGGACTTGGCGATCTTCACCGCGTCGCGGCGCAGGGCCTCCACCGTCTCCTGGGGCACGGACCAGGCGGGGGCGAACTCCACCACCTTCTGATAGCGGCGCTGGAGGGAGCAGTCGCGCTCGCCCAGATGATAGACGTTGCCGTACCGGTCGGCCAGGATCTGCACCTCGATGTGCTTTGGCTCCACCAGATACTTCTCCATGAAGATGTCGCCGCAGCCGAAGGACTTCTCCGCCTCGCTGTGTACCAGCTCATAGGCGGTCTTGACCTCCTCGGGTCTGTCACAGCGGCGCATGCCGCGGCCGCCGCCGCCGGCGGCTGCCTTCAGGATGACGGGGAAGCCGAAGCTCAGGGCCTTCTCCAGCGCGTCGTCGCCGTCCTTCAAGGGCTCGGTGCAGCCCGGTATGATGGGCACGCCGCACTGGATGGCGATCTCCTTGGCGCTGAGCTTATCGCCCATCTTTGCCAGCACATCGGAGGACGGTCCCACGAACAGGATACCGTTTTCCTCGCAGGCGCGGGCAAAGTCGGCGTTCTCGGACAGGAAGCCGTAGCCCGGGTGGATGGCAGTGACGCCGCGGCGGCGGGCCAGACCGATAATGCCCGGGATATCCAGATAGGCACCCAGCGGGGACTTCTTCTCCCCCACCAGATACGCCTCGTCCGCTTTGGTGCGGAACAGAGAATAGGTGTCCTCGTTGGAATAAATGGCCACCGTGTGGAGGCCCAGATCGTAACAGGCACGGAAAATGCGGACCGCGATCTCACCGCGGTTGGCAACCAGTACCTTTTTCAGCTGCGTGGTCTGCATGGCCAAATTGCTCCTTCCTGCCGCGCATCGGGCGCGGACTTATTTTACCCCTTATTATACACGGCGTTGGGGCCGTGCGCCAGACGGAAAATGTGCAAAAAGCAGAGGTTTCCTGTCAGTAGAATTTAGGCGTTCTGCGGAGAGCACGGACAAAAGCGGTCCGGCCGTCCACCGCAGGCGGGCAGGGCGTTTTTCTCCCGCATCCTCCACGCCCGCTTCCACGCCAAAATATCTCAATATCAACGTAGTACAGCAGCAGGTGTATATGCGCACGCAGCCCCCTTGTCAGCCGGCTGCCAGTCCATCCGGTGCAAAAACCGCAGGGGCGCATGCTTTGCGCCCCTGCGGGGGATTTATGGTAAGAGACAGAGCGATGCCCTATCACCGCAGCTCCGCCAGCTCCAGCACCAGCTGTTCCGTCTTTTCCCAGCCGATGCAGGGATCCGTGATGGACAGGCCGTACACGCCGCCATCCGGCTTCTGGCAGCCGTCCAGCAGGTAGGACTCGATCATCAGGCCCTTTACCATGCCGCCGATGTCCGCGCTGTGGCGGGTGCTGTGGAGCACCTCCTTGGCGATGCGCCCCTGCTGATCCCACTGCTTGCCGGAGTTGGAGTGGTTTGTGTCGATGATCACCGCGGGGTTTTTCAGCCCGCTCCCGGCATAGAGCTCATAGAGCTGGCGCAAGTCCTCGTAGTGATAGTTGGGCAGCGAGCGCCCGTACTTGTTCACCGATCCGCGGAGAATGGCGTGGGCCAGGGGATTGCCTTTACTGTGTACCTCCCACTGGGAAAACAGGAACGTATGGGCGTGCTGGGCGGCCAGGATGGAGTTCATCATCACGGACAGGTCGCCGCTGGTAGGGTTCTTCATACCCACAGGGACATCCAGTCCGCTGGCGATGAGGCGGTGCTGCTGATCCTCCACGGAGCGGGCGCCGATGGCCGCGTAGGAGAGAATGTCGGACAGGTAGTAATAGTTCTCGGGATACAGCAGCTCGTCCGCACTGGAAAAGCCGGTCTGCTCCAGCACCTTCATGTGCATCTTCCGAATGGCGATGAGCCCCTTGAGCATATCCGGCTGCCCGTTGGGGTCGGGCTGGTGCAGCATGCCCTTGTACCCGTCGCCGGTGGTGCGGGGCTTGTTGCTGTATATCCGCGGCACCAGGAGGAGCTTGTCCTTCACCTGCTCCTGCAGCGTCCGCAGGCGGGCGGCATATTCCAGCACGGCGTCCTCCCTGTCAGCGGAGCAGGGGCCGATGAGCAGCATCAGCCGCGGGTCCCCGCCGGTGATGACAGCCTGTATCTGCCGGTCGTTTTCCCGCTTGTTCTGCGCCATCTCCTCCGTCACCGGATACATATCCTTCACGGTCCGGGGCGCAGGCAGCTTACGCTTGAATTCCATGTTCATGGGCATGTACCTTTCCTTTCAAGGGTCTCAGGGCCGCACGTCCATGCGCAGCCCTAGTGCCCGCAGTGTGCGGAAAAAATCCGGATAGCTCTTATTCACGGCCTCCGCGCCGCGGATCGTGCCGCCCAGCGACGCGCACAGCACCGCCATCGCCATCACGATGCGGTGGTCGTTGTGGCCGTCCAGCTCCTCATTGGGCGCGTGGAGCGGGCGCGGCAGCACCGTCACGCGGTCCTCCTCCACTGTCGCCTGCGCGCCGAATTTGGCAAGCTCCTGCGCCATGGCCGCCGCGCGGTCGCTCTCCTTGATGCGCAGGCGGTGCGTGCCGGTGAACACGGCCCCGCAGCGCTGGGCCGCAGCGGCAAACAGCACCGGCCCCAGATCGGGGCAGGCGGACAGATCCAGCACCGCGCCCGGGTGCTCCAGACGGCGCAGCATCTCCCGGCACACGCGGTCGCCCTGCAGGCTGTCCGGACGCAGACCGCTGACGTGGACACCGCCGCCCAGCGCCAGCAGGAAGGCGGCATTGGACCAGTCGCCCTCCACCGCCGCGCAGCGGCTCCCGTACCGCTGCCCGCCGGGGATATAAAAGGAATTGCGTTCCCGCTCCATCACGGTGACACCGAAGGACGCCATGATGTCCAGCGTGATGTCGATGTAGGGCCGGCTCTCCACCGGCGGCAGAACGCGGAGCGTACTGTCCTCCGGCAGCAGCGGCAGCGCCAGCAGCAAGCCAGTGACGAACTGGCTGCTGACGTCGCCCCGCAGCGTGTAGCTCCCCGCCGTCAGCCGCCCCGAAAACGTGACGGACTCCGGCGTTTTCGCCACCGTGACGCCCCTCGGACCCAGCAGCTCCTCGTAGATGCCCACACCCCGCTCCAGCAGCCGCGGCGCGCCGGTGAACACGGCGCGCCCGCCGGACAGCAGCGCCGCGGGGATGCAGAAGCGCAGGGTGCTGCCGCTCTCGCGGCAGGGGTACGTCCCATTGGGCCGGACAGCGCCGCCGATGCCGGTGACACAGGCCGTCTCCCCCTCCTGTCGGCAGGCCCCTCCCATGGCGCGGATGCAGTCCATGGTGGCCAGCATGTCCTGGCTCCGGGCGATGCCGTCGATCCGGCTCTCTCCTGCGGCCAGAGCGGCGCACAGGAGCATCCGGTGCCCGCAGCTTTTGGACGGCGGCGCGGCTGCTGTGCCCGCCGCCCTGCCCGGGTATATGGTCACGGTCACGGGCGTCGCTCCCCCTTCAGCAGGATGTCCATGGCGTCCAGATACCCCGCGAAGCCCCTGCCCATCACCGTGGCCACGCAGGCCGGACGGACATAGCTGCGCCGGCGGAAGTCCTCCCGCCGGGAAACGTCGGAAATGTGTACCTCCACCGTGGGGATGGCCACGGCCTTCAGCGCATCCAGCAGCGCCACGCTGGTGTGGGTGTACGCCGCGGGGTTGAGGATGATGCCCTCCACGCCATCGAAATACGCCTGCTGGATGGCATCCACCAGCGCCCCCTCGTGATTGGACTGGAAAAAGGACACCTCCGCGCCGTTTTTCTCCGCGTGGGCACGGATCAGCGCCAGCAGCTCCTGATAGGTGCCGCTGCCGTAGATGGCCGGCTCCCGCACGCCCAGCAGGTTCAGGTTCGGTCCGTTGATAACCAGTATCTTCATGTCGTCCACTCCTTTTCGATCTGCGCTGCGGTCTCCTCCGGTGTGCCGTCCCCATCCACACGGAGGTCCGCCGCGGCGCAGTAGAGGTCGTACCGCTCGGCGTACCGGCGGCGCAGCGCGTCGGTATCGGCGGAAAGGGGCCGGTCCGCCGCCGCAGTCAGCTTATCCAGCGAGCGGTCCAGAAAGACGAGCCGCCCGCTGCGGCGCAGCGCGTGGAGGTTCTCCTCCCGCAGGATGGCGCCGCCGCCGGTGGCAATGACCCTGCCGCCTGCGCCGGCCGCAGCCGCCACCGCCTCCTGCTCCCGCTGCCGGAAAGCGCTCTCGCCCTCCGCCGCGAAATAGGCAGGGATGGTCATGCCCACCGCCTGCTCCACCATGGCGTCCGTGTCCATGAAGGTCTTGCCGGTGCGCTGCGCCAGCAGCTGCCCCACCGTGGTCTTGCCGGAGGTGGGCATACCGATGAGCACGATGTTCTCCATCTGCCGCCGCACCGTGTGATAGGCCAGGTCGATCTCCGCCTGCGATGCCGTGCAGCCCCGAAACAGGGCACCGGCATAGGCGGCCTGCGCCGCCAGCATGTAGAGGCCGCCCTCTGCAGCGATGCCCCGCCGCCGGGCGCTCAGCACCAGATCGGTGCGCAGGGGGTTATACACCGCGTCCACCACGCCCTCCAGCCGGGGGAAGCCCTCCAGATCCACGGGGCAGGCGTCCACATCGGGGTACATGCCGCAGGGCGTCGTGTTGATGATGCAGGCCGCGTCGCCGTGTTCCGCCGCTGCCTGCGGATAGGTGATGGCGTCGTCCTTGCCGCAGCGGGACACGCGGTATATCTCTGCGGCATGCAGCTGCGCCGCGGCGGCCCGTGCGGTCTTGGAGGTACCGCCGGTGCCCAGGATGAGCACCTTCTTTCCGGCAAGCGTCAGTCTCATGCGGCGGATGAGCGCCAGCATTCCCGGCAGGTCCGTGTTGTCGCCCACCAGTCTGCCGTTCCGGTTCACCACGGTGTTCACCGCGCCGATGGCCCGCGCCGTCTCGCTGAGCTCGTCCAGATAGGGGATGACCTGCTCCTTATAGGGGATGGTCACATTGATGCCCGCAAAATCCCGTTTTTCCAGAAAGCCGGCCAGTTCCTCCGGCTCCAGTTCCCAAAGCTCATAGCTGTAATCCGCCAGCGCACGGTGGATCTGGCAGGAGTAGCTGTGCCCCAGCCGCCGGCCGATCAGTCCGCATCTCATCGCCCTGCCTCCTTTATAAAATAGTCCGTGCCGAAGCGCTGGGCCAGCAGATCGCACAGCACCAGTGCCGTCACGCTGTCCAGCACGGGGCAGATGCGGCGGATGATGGCCGGATCGTGGCGTCCGTGGATGGTCAGCTCCGCATCCTGCCCATGGAGGAAGTCCACGGTCTGCTGAGGCTGCCCGATGGACGGCGTGGGCTTCACGGCGCACTGGAACACCACATCCATACCGTTGGTGATGCCGCCGTTGATGCCGCCGTTGTGGTTGGTGGCCGTCACCACCCGCCCGTCCCGCATGCGGAACGGGTCGTTGACCTCCGAACCGCTGCCGCAGGCCATGGAAAAGCCGCCGCCGAACTCAATGCCCTTAACGCCGCCGATGGAGAACACCGCGTGGCTCAGAAGGCTCTCCACGCTGTCGAACCACGGCTCGCCCACGCCGGCGGGCAGGCCGCACACGGCGGTCTGGGTGATGCCGCCCACGCTGTCCTGCCGTTCTCTGGCCTGTAATATCCTCTCCCCCACGGCCTGCGCCGCCTCATGGGTCAGGGTGGGAAACGGCGCCTCCTGCAGAGCCGCCACGTCCGATGCAGCCTCCGCCGCGAAGGGCCGGTCCCACACGTCGCCGCAGCGCAGGATGTGAGTACCCACGGTGACGCCCACGCCGGCCAGCGCGGACAGCAGGATGGCACCTGCCGCCGCCAGCGGCGCGGTGACGCGGCCGGAAAAATGGCCGCCGCCCCGCCAGTCCTCATAGCCGTGGTATTTGCAGTAGGCGGCATAGTCCGCGTGGGAGGGCCGCGCCAGCCCATAGGCATAGTCCCCGCTGCGCACGTTCTCGTTGGGGATGATGATGGCCACCGGCGTTCCGGTAGTGCGTCCCTGAAACACGCCGCTGAGGATCTGATAGCGATCCGGCTCCTGCCGCGGGGTGTCCAGCGCCGTGGCGGGACGGCGGCGAGCCAGCTGGCGGCGGATGCGCTCCTCGTCCACCGGCAGTCCCGGGGCCAGACCGTCCAGCACCACGCCCACGGCAGGGCCGTGACTCTCCCCGAAAATGGTCAGCGTCACCGCCTGTCCAAAGGTATTTTTCATGTCTCTGCTCCCTCCCAGCGCCGGAGTATCTCCTCCGGCGTCTCTTTTTCCATGCGGAATGCGCCCGCCTCGTCCGCCAGCACGATGCAGATCTCGCCGGAGGCGGCCTTTTTGTCGTGCCGCAGGTATGGCAGCAGCTGCCGGGCCGTAAAGCCGCAGGTCGTGGGCAGGCCGCACTTCCGCAGGATGCCCGCCAGCCGATGCCGCAGCGCCGGCGCACACATGGGCAGCATACCCAGCGCCACGCACTCGCCATGGAGGAGCTCCCCTCCCGCACAGCTTTCAATGGCGTGGCCGATGGTGTGCCCGAAATTCAGCACGCGGCGCAGCCCCTGCTCCGTGGGGTCCTGCTCCACCACCCGCGCCTTGATGGCCAGGGAGCGGGCGATGATCTCCGGCAGGTCCGCCGTCAGGTCGGCGCTGTTCTCGATCAGCGCCAGCAGCGCCGCATCGCAGGTCACGGCCATCTTCACACTCTCGGCCAGTCCCGCGGCCATCTGCCGCGGCGGCAGCGAACGGAGGGTGTCCGTGTCGATCAGCACGGCACGGGGCTGGTGGAACGCGCCCACGATGTTCTTCACGCCGTCCATGTCGATGGCGGTCTTGCCGCCGAAGGAGGAGTCCACCTGGGCCAGCAGCGTGGTGGGCACATTGTAGAAATCCACGCCCCGCATGTAGGTGGCGGCGGCGAAGCCCGCCAGATCCCCCGCCATGCCGCCGCCCACGGCGGCCACGCAGTCGCCGCGATCCATGCCCAGGGCCAGCATCTCCCGCAGGAGGCGCTGGTAATTGTCCATATTTTTGCTGTTCTCTCCGGCGGGGAGGGTGCAGATGCGGGCCTGACGGCACGCGCACGCCACCGTCCGGGCGTACTCCTGCGGCACGCCGCTGTCAGTCACCACCAGCACCCGCCGCGCCAGAGACAAGTGCTGCCCTGCCCGGGCCAGTGCGCCTGCCTCCAGCAGGATGGGATAGCTCTGCGCTCCCAGTGAAACGGAAATGACCATGGCTCTCTCCTCAGATGTTGTTGGCGTAGTACGCGCCCACCAGCCGGAGCTTGGCGCAGGTGGCGGACAGCTCCTGCAGCATCTCGCGGCCATTGGTGTTGTTGATGCAGCCCTCGGCCTCCACGTAGAAGAAGTACTTCCACGAAAGCCCCTTCATGGGGCGGCTCCGCAGGGTACGCATGTTGTAGCCGTGGGCGCCGATGATGTTCAGCGTCTGAGCCAGCGAGCCGGCGTCGTTCTGCACGGTGAACACCAGCACAAAGTTCTCGTCCTCCCGCTTTTTGGTGGTCTCCGGCTGGTTCTGGGTACGGGACAGCGCGGCAAAGCGGGTGGTATTGGTCCGCATGGTGTTGATGCCCCGCTCCAGCACCCGCAGGCCGAACACCTCCGCCGCGTCCTCGGAGGCGATGGCCGCCAGTGCGGGGTCATTGGCCCGGCGCACATATTCCGCGGCCGCCGCTGTGTTGGAGTAGGGCTCTGCCGCATAGCCGTGGCTCCGAATGTAGTCATCGCACTGCCGCAGCGCCTGGGGATGGCTGACCACGGTCCTGACCGTGTCCGCCGCAGCCCCCTCCACGCCCAGCAGGCTGTGGTCGATCTCCATGTCCAGCACCTGGTTGATATACAGCTCGCCGGAGAACAGCAGGTCCATCACGGCGCCTACCTCACCGGCGTAGCTGTTCTCCAGCGGCAGCACCACGCTGTCCGCCTCTCCCAGCTCCACCGCCCTGTGGGCCGCGGCAAAGTCGGGGTAGGCGACGAGCTGCGCCTCCGGAAACATGCGCCGCGCCGCCAGATAGCCGTAGGCCCCCTTCACGCCGCTGTACGCCACCTTCATCCCGTTGAGCAGCTTGCTCTGGTAGGCGCAGGACAGGTCCAGGATGCCCCGCAGGAACTGCACGTAGTACGCGGCCACCGCCGGGTCCCGGATGCTCCTGCGGTTGCGGTCGATCAGCTCCCGCTCCCGCTCGGCGTCCCGAATGGACAGTCCCCGCTCCTTCTTGAAATCCGCCACCCGGGCGCTCATCTCCATGCGCTTCTGGAACAGCTGCGCCATTTGCTCGTCAATGCTGTTGATATTCTCTCTGATCTGATCCAGCTCACTCATTGTTGTACAACCTTTCCTAGCACAAAAAAATCGGTCCTCCTGTCTGGAAGGCCGTTCAAGACGCGAATATGCCGGTTTTCCACCGCACGTTCAGACACAGGCTCCCAGAGGCATTTCCTTGCCGGTAAAGGCGAAAAAGCCAAAAAAGTGCAGCGCGCCAAAGGGCACGCTGCACGTAAAGCCGAAATCAGTCTGCGCAGGGGCAGAATGGGCGCACTTCACCGCGGCATTACCGGAACGCATCGCGCAGCGAGCCATGGCAGCACACCTCCTGCTGAAATATAGGTGAATTGTATGCTATTTTTTTCTCCCCGTCAAGAGGACATCCGCACTTTTCCCATCTACACAAAAATTTCTCCCCTCCCGCCGCCGGCTCTGTGCGATGCAGGCGGGCCGTATGGGGTGATGACAGCGCAATGGTCCCCCTTGCTTTCGCTGACAGGGAAAGCAGGGGGGACCTTTTTTGTTTTGCAGGCGGAGACGTCCCGCGTCAGAACCAGTCGGAGGCTTCTTCCTCCAGCGCCTCGATGTAGAAGCTCACGGGACGGAACCCGTCGTTGCAGGACACCATGGCGCTTTTCTTGTTCTTCATCCACCCCTTATAGATATCGCTCCCGCCGTAGGCCAGCGTCATCACGAAGGGCGAGATGCTGGACCAGGCGCTGTCGCACATCCCCTCCGGCTGGCGCCAGCCGTCCGCGATGAACACCTGCCCCAGCTGCATATCGCAGGCATGCTCCAGCGGGTTTTCATACGCGGCGGACAGGTCCGGATAGGACGCCATGCGCATGACGGTGATCCTGATCTTTTTCATGATGCAGCACTCCTATCAGCTGTTGGAGCTGGCCATCACGTTGGAGATGAACAGGTCGTACATCTCCAGGCTCTCGGAGGACAGAGAGGACAGTGTGAAGAAATTCGCGCTCTCGGGGATGTCAAACGCCTTGAACAGCTCCTTGTACTCGTCGGTCAGGTAGTCGATGCAGGCCTCGTTCACCGGCACGCCGGGGTACTTCATGACATTGTCGGCGTAGTTCTTGGCGTCGTGGATATAGTTGATGAGCAGCTCAGCCTCCTCGGCCTTGGTGCTGGAGGCCGGAATGGCCAGCATCCACTCGCCTCTGGAGTACCAGCCGTCAGGCAGGGTGACCAGCTCATAATTGCCATCGGGGTCCTCCTGCTTGACCAGCACATAGTCGGTGGTATAGGTGAAGGCCACGCTGCAGTCGCCGTTTTCCAGAGAGGTACGGGGCGCGCCGTTGTCATAGACCTTCACGTTGCTGTTGAACTGGCACAGCCAATCGAACACGGCGTCCAGATCCGCCTGGTTCTCGCTGTTGGGGTCAAAGCCATTCTCCGCCAGAGTGGTGGCCACGAACCGGCGGTCGATGTCTGTGGAGACGATCTGCCCCTTCAGGGCGGGGTCCGCCAGATCAGACCACTTGGTGATCTCGATGGGGCAGGTATCCTTGTTCACGATGATGGACATGGAGCCGCACATGTAGGGAACGCTGTAATCCTCCTCGCCGGGGTAATCATAGGTGTTGAATTCATCGTACAGGTTGGCCAGATTGGGGATCTTGCTCTTGTCGATCTTCTGCAGCAGGTTTTCCTGCAGCATCTGGTGTGCCGTTTCCTGGCAAGGGTTGATGATGTCGAAGTCGTCGCCGGTCTCCACGCGGGTGATGTTGTCCTCCTCATAGGACAGGTAGGTGACGTTCACCTGGATGCCGTACTCCTGTTCAAAGGCGGCCAGCACGTCCTCGGACACATAGTCGGGGTAGACCAGAATGTTGATGGAATCGGCGTAGCCGGTGTCGCCGTCGGCGGCGGCATCCTGCTGGGTCTCCTGCTTCTCGCCGCAGGCGGTGAGGGAGGCCAGCACTCCCAGGGCCAGCAGCGCGGCCAAAAGTTTCTTCTTCATGTTTGTGAGCTCCTTTCTCCTAATTCTCTGTTTGTGTTTGATGGAATGGTTCTATTTTTGCGGCAGCGCGATCCTGTCTGCTCTTCAGCAGCAGATAGACGGCAACTCCCAGAAAAATCAGGCCGGATATGATCGTCTCCAGCGCGTTGATCTCCGGTGAAACGCCCTTGCGGATGGAGTTGTAGATCTTCATGGGGAACGTGAGGCAGTTGGGTCCGGCCAGGAAGTCCGCCATGACCACGTCGTCCAGCGTCAGCGCAAAGCTCAGCAGTGCGCCGGTGAAGATGCCCGGGGCGATAGACGGCAGCGTGATGCGGAAGAACGTCTCTACTCCGCTGGCGCCCAGATCCATGCTGGCCTCCTCCACCGAGCGGTCCAGTCCCAGAAAGCGGGTCCGCACCGTCAGGATCATATAGGGCAGCATCAAAATCACGTTTCCCAGCACCACGGCCCAGAAGCCCTTTTTCAGGCCCATGAGCACCAGCAGCGCCATCAGAGGCACCGCGAACACCACACCCGGGACGATCATGGGCAGGTACACCGAATAGGTCAGGGCGTTCCGTCCGAAGAACCGGTAGCGTGTCAGGCCCATGGCGCCCAGCGTGCCGATGATCACCACGATCAGCGTGGACAGCAGTGAGATCTTCAGCGAAAGGCTGAAGGACTGCCACAGCTGCGCATCCCGGAACAGCTTGCCGTACCACTCGGTGGTGAAGCCCGTCCACCACTTGTTGCTGGGCTGCTGGTTGAAGGAATACACCACCACGATCACGGTGGGGATGTAGATAAAGGCGAACAGCAGCACCGCGTATATCACGCCCAGCTTATCGCCGATGCTTTTCTTTTTCACGCGGTTCATAGGCCCCCCTCCATCACGTCGGCCCTGCTGACGCGGGCGTACAGATATACCAATATCATGGTACCCGCGATCAGGAACACCGACAGTGCGCTGCCCAGCGGCCAGTTGCGGGAGGACATGAACTGATCCTTGATGAGGTTACCGATCAGCAGCGTCTTGCTGCCGCCCAGCACGTCCGCCACGAAGTAGTTGCCGATGGACGGCACAAAGGAGATGATGGCCGCGGCGTACACACCGGGCATGGTCATGGGCAGCGTGATCCTGAAAAACGTTTTGACACGCCCCGCCCCCAGATCATAGGACGCCTCCAGCAGCGCCTTGTCCAGCCGCTCGATGGACGAGTACATGGGCAGCACCGCATAGGGGATGCAGACGTACACCAGCCCCAGCACCACGGCGCTTTCGCTGTACAGAAAATCGGCGCTCCACGTCATCCCCAGTCTGGCCAGAATACCGGTGAGGATGCCCTTCGTGTTGAACAGAGTGATGTAGCTGTACAGCCGGATCAGGCTGTTGGTAAAGTACGGGATCATCATCAGAATGATGAGGTTGGACGCCACGCGGCGGCTGCACCGCGACAGCATGTAGGCCATAGGGTAGGACACCAGCAGGATGATGACCGTGGACACCAGCGACATCCGTACACTGTTCCAGATAGCCACCAGATACGCTTTTTCAAACAGGGCCTTGTATCCGTTGAAGGATACCGTGAACTCCACGCCGCCATAGGACGGCCGGGTCATGATGCTCATCAGGCACACATACAGCAGCGGAAGTACCACCAGAAGCAGCGTCTCTGCGGCGTAGGGCCCTACGCTGGCCAGCACGGCCAGTCTCGTTCCTTTTTTCTTCATGGCGCCGCCTACTTCCGCATGACCGTGCAGGCGGCGCTGTCCCAGTAGGGGTACAGCGTCTCGCCGCAGGAGAAGCCGTCCGCGCCCGCCAGGCGGGAGAAGCGCAGCTCATGGCCGTCCGCATCCACGCCGATGGACTTGATGAGATTGCCGGTGCAGATGTTGTCCGTCACCGTGATCTGTATGCCGAAGCCGGATACCGGCTCCGCAGACACACAGACAGCCTCCGGCCGGACGCAGAGGTACACCGTCTCCCCCTCCGACACGTGAGCCGCTGCGCCCAGCACCTGCCCCATAGGCGTGGTGTAGACGCAGGCATCGCCCCGGACCGCCGCGGCGGTGGCCGGCAGGATGTTGGATTCGCCGATGAAATCCGCCACGAAGCGGGTGGCCGGTGCGTTGTAGATCTCGGAGGGCGTGCCGATCTGCTGGATCTCGCCGGCGCACATGACGGCGATGCGGTCGGACATGGTCATGGCCTCCTCCTGATCGTGGGTCACATAAATAAAGGTGATGCCCAGCTGCTTCTGCAGCCGCTTCAGCTCCAGCTGCATCTGCTTGCGCAGCTTCAGATCCAAGGCCCCCAGCGGCTCGTCCAGCAGCAGCACCTTCGGCCCGTTCACCAGCGCTCGGGCAATGGCCACGCGCTGGCACTGGCCGCCAGACATCTGGCTGACCCGCCGCTTTTCGAAGCCCTCCAGCTGCACGGTGCGCAGCGCCTGCGTCACCTTTTCCCGTATCTCCGCCTTGGGCAGCCGCTTCACTGTCAGTCCGTAGGCCACGTTGTCATAGACATCCATCAGCGGGAACAGCGCGTAGCTCTGAAACACCGTGTTGACTGCCCGCTTGTAGGGCGGCAGCGCGGTGACCTCCTGTCCGTCGATGGTGATGTGTCCGCTGTCTGCCTCCTCAAATCCCGCGATCATCCGCAGTGTGGTGGTCTTACCGCAGCCGGAGGGCCCCAGCAGCGTCAGGAACTCCCCCTGATGAACCTGCATGTTCACGCCCTTGACCACCTCCACGTGGTCAAAGCTCTTGCGCAGGCCCGCGATCTCGATGATATTCTCTCCCATGCCCGCTCACCGCCTTTGTATACTTGGAGAATAAATATTCTTTATATTCAAATTTATGTGGATGATTATACACCCTTCTTCAAATTTGTAAAGAGAAAATCCGCTATTTTAATGCTTTTGTAACTGTGCACAAATTGCATATATATCCGCAGAAAATATCTGGCATGCCTGCACATTCCCCGCCCCGCCGCTTTTCAGGAGCAGGGGCAGGCAGCGGCTTTCATCACCTGCGCTTATACATCACATATAAAATCCATACTTCCCTTACTCTGCCGCGGTGTGTATAATGGACCGTCGTTTGAAAAAACGTATCGAAAAACACACGAAAACACGCAGAACAGGAGGGTATACAGACATGGCAAATTGTGCGATCGTAGGCATCAACTGGGGTGACGAAGGAAAAGGCCGGATGGTGGACTACCTGACGGGACAGTACGATGTGGTGGTGCGGTATCAGGGAGGCGGCAACGCCGGACACACCGTCATCAACGATATGGGCAAATTTGCCCTGCACCTGCTGCCCTCCGGCATCTTCCGCGCCGGTGTGATGAACATTCTGGGCAACGGCGTGGCGCTGGACTGTGAGAATCTGGTGTCGGAGATGGAGTCCATCCGCGCGGCTGGCGTCGGCATCTCGCCGGAAAACCTGCTGGTCAGCCACCGTGCGTCGCTGCTGCTGCCGTGGCATCGGGAGCTGGACGCGCTGGAGGAGGCGCGGCTGAAGGACAAGCAATACGGCTCCACCAAGCAGGGTATCGCACCGTTCTACTCTGATAAATACCAGAAAAAGACCATCCAGGCCGGTGAGCTGCTGTATCCGGAGCACCTGAAGGCCCACCTTCAGGATCTGCTGGAATGGAAGAACCTGATCCTGCAGAAGGTCTACGGCGCCAAGGGCTATACCATGGAGGAGATGACCGCCTGGCTGGACACCTACGCCCAGCAGGTGCGTCCCTATGTGACGGACACGGGCCGCTATCTGCGGCAGGCCCAGGCGGAGGGCAAGTCCATCCTGTTTGAGGGTCAGCTGGGTGCGCTGCGTGACCTGGACTACGGCATCTACCCCTATACCACGTCCTCCAACACCATCGCCGCTTACGGCCCCATTGGCGCGGGGCTGCCTACCGCCAAAATCGATGAGGTGGTAGGCGTGGTGAAAGCCTACTCCTCCTGCGTGGGCGAGGGCCCGTTCACCTGCGAGTGGTTCGGCCCCGAGGCAGATGAGCTGCGTCAGGCCGGCGCGGAGTTCGGTGCCAAGACCGGACGCCCCCGCCGCGTGGGCCCCATCGATTTGGTAGCCACCCGCTACGGCGTGGAGGTACAGGGCGCCACCAACATCGCTCTGACCAAGCTGGACATCCTCAGCTATATGAAGGAGATCCCCGTCTGCGCCGCCTATGAGATCGACGGGGAGATCACCCGTGAGTTCCCCTTCCCCTCTGTGCTGGCGAAGGCCAAGCCCGTGATGGAGTACCGCCCCGGCTGGTGCTGCGACATCTCCGGTGTGCGGACCTGGGAGGACATGCCTGCGGCGGCCCGGGACTATGTGGAATATGTGGAGCAGGCCATCGGCTGCCATATCGGCTACGTCTCCGTGGGCGCCGAGCGGGAGAGCCTGATCGTCAGATAAAATAAGGAGGGATACCATGGCCCATGACACCTACCAGTCCCCTCTGGCGTCCCGCTACGCCTCGGACTATATGCTGCGGCTGTTCTCGGACGACAGCCGCTACCAGACCTGGCGGCGGCTGTGGGCGGCGCTGGCCCGCGTGCAGCACGAGCTGGGGCTCCCCATCACAGAGGCGCAGGCCGCGGAGCTGGAGGCCCACATCACCGACATCGACTACGATATCGCCGCCCAGCGGGAGCGGGAGGTGCGCCACGACGTGATGGCCCACGTGTACGCCTACGGAAAGGCGGCCCCATCGGCGGCGGGCATCATCCATCTGGGCGCCACCAGCTGCTACGTCACGGATAACGCCGACCTGATCCTGTATCGGGACGGACTGGTCTATCTGCGGAGACAGCTGCTGGCGGTGCTGGCGAATCTGGCGGCCTTCGCGGAAAAATACGCCGCCACGCCGACATTGGGCTACACCCACTATCAGCCGGCGCAGCCCGTCACCGTGGGCAAGCGGGCCACGCTGTGGATGCAGGACCTGCTGGCGGACGTGGAGGAGCTGGACCACGTGCTGTCCACGCTGAAATTCCTGGGCTGCCGCGGCACCACGGGCACCGAGGCCAGCTTTATGGACCTGTTTGACGGCGGCGAGGCCAAGATCGATGAGATGAACCGCCGTCTGGCCGCCAGCTTCGGCTTCAAAGAGTGCTTTCCGGTGTGCGGCCAGACCTATCCCCGCAAGGTGGACAGCCGCATCCTCTCCTGTCTCAGCGGTATCGCCCAGAGTGCCTACCGCATGGCCAATGACATCCGCCTGCTGCAGCACGACCGCCAGCTGGAGGAGCCCTTTGAAACGGACCAGATCGGCTCGTCGGCCATGGCGTATAAGCGCAATCCCATGCGCTGTGAGCGCATCTGTTCTCTGAGCCGCTATCTGGTGGCCGACGCCATGAACGCGCCCATGACCGCCAGTGTGCAGTGGATGGAGCGGACACTGGACGATTCCGCCAACCGCCGCATCGCGCTGCCGGAGGGCTTCCTGTGCGCCGACGCGGTACTGCGCCTGTGCCAGAACGTAACGGCGGGTCTGCACGTCAACGAGGCCATCGTGGACCGCACCCTGCGGGAGTACCTGCCGTTTCTGGCCACGGAGGACCTGATGATGGAGGCTGTAAAGCGCGGCGGCGACCGCCAGCAGCTGCACGAGATCATCCGGCGGCACTCCATGGCCGCCACGGCCCGCATGAAGGAGGGCCTGCCCTGCGATCTGCTGGACCGTCTGGCGGGGGATCCTGCCTTCGGCCTGAGCCGCGGGGAGCTGGAGCAGCTGATGGAGCCGCAGCGCTACATCGGACGCTGCCCCCAGCAGGTACGGCAGTTTCTGGATGCCTGTGCGCCGCTGCTGCGTCAGGCACAGGGCGCCGACGGAGACATCCGCGTGTGAGGCCGTACAGCTTCTGAATTACGAAAAAGAGCGCGGCACGGGTGCCGCGGCCGAGAGCGGGACGGGGCGATAAAGGCCTGCGGGATACGCTTATCTTCATTGAACGCACATCAGAAGAAAGCTGCAAAATCACCTTGCCGGTGATTTTGCAGCTTTCTTTGTCTTCTGTTATCTTTTTATTCTATTACGGAAAATGGGCGCACGCTCCGGCCGATCGGCATCGGCCGATTTTGCAGCCTTACAGCTCATCTGCCGCCGGAGAATTCTCGGGGAAAAAGAGGGCCGGATCGATCCGGTCATTCGCGGCGTCCTTATCCATGAAGGTAAGCTCTCGAAATTTAATGTCCAGCATAAAGTTGCGATCCTTGATCTCCGCATCCAGTATGCGGAAAAAGCGGCGCTCGCCCTTCTGGCACAGGCAGGCGTAATGGGGCTTATAGACCACATACGCCTCCAGTGTGCTGACCTGCGGATACCATCAGTTGACAAGGGCAGACACGGTTTTGACGGGCAGAAATGCGCCCATAC